>SDBV01002632.1_pt1 | contig 26779 bp, 20 predicted proteins | sample 2277081 | NCBI WGS metagenome assembly SDBV01 (sample SAMN10402039, study PRJNA504765) | marine sediment metagenome | isolation source: marine sediment core GS10_PC15, 223 cmbsf | place: Arctic Ocean: Southern Knipovich Ridge | collected 2010 | reverse complement strand
TTAACTTTAATTTATGAAAAAAATAATAATAAAAGGTGCCCGAGAGCATAACCTTAAAAATATAGATCTTGAACTTCCTCGAGACAAACTTATAGTTATATCCGGTTTAAGCGGCTCAGGAAAGTCTTCGCTTGCATTTGATACTATTTTTGCAGAAGGCCAGAGACGGTATGTAGAATCGTTATCTTCTTACGCAAGGCAGTTTCTGGGACGGCTGGATAAACCGGATCTTGATTATATAGAAGGCCTTTCTCCTGCAATTTCTATAGAACAAAAAACAACTCACAGGAATCCCAGATCTACAGTTGGAACAGTAACAGAAATCTATGACTACCTGCGGCTTCTATATGCACGGATAGGTATAGCACATTGTCCTAAATGCGGCAGGGTAATAGAAGAACAATCTGTAGACAGTATAATTGACACAATATTAAACATGCCAAAAAATACGCGAATTTCACTTCTTGCACCAATAATTAAAGGAAAAAAAGGCGAACATGAGAAAATTTTTAGTGATGCAGAAGCTCTTGGTATTAAGGGTTTAAGAGTAGATGGTAAAATTGTCAGAGATTATAAAGACCGGAAAAAATTAAGTAAAACAAAAAAACATACAATTGAGGCATTAATAAGCCAGCAGAAAATTGATCCGGACAGGAGACAGAGGCTTGCTGATTCTTTGGAATCTGCACTCGAAATAGGAGAGGGCAAATTAATAGTTATTATTCATGAAACGGAAGGAGACAGGGAGGAATTTTTTTCTCAGGTAAATGCATGCCCTGTGTGCGGAATCAGTATACCGGAATTACAGCCGAGAATATTTTCCTTCAATAATCCGTTTGGCGCCTGTCCGTCCTGCTCCGGTATAGGAGTTACTCTGGATTTTACAGAGAATCTTGTTATTCCTGATAAAAGTCTGTCATTTAATCAGCGGGCGGTTGTTCCTTATAATCCGGATGCAAACTGGTACAAATGCCAGTTTGAAGCACTTGCAAAGCATTTTAACTTTAGTCTGGACGAGCCTTTTAGTGAACTTCCGGAACATATAATAGATATAATTCTATATGGTACAGATGAACACATAGATTATAAATATGTAAGTAAAAACAAAGGCGGGAAATGGGAATATTCATCTAATTTTAGGGGTGTATTAAATGACCTTAAAAGAAGATATATGGAAACGACTTCCGACGGAGTAAAGAAATGGATGGAAAATTTTATGAGCCAGGATGTCTGTCCGGATTGTCTTGGGAAAAGACTAAGAAAAGAAAGTCTTGCAGTTAGAATCGGAGATAAAAATATTCATGAACTAACAAGTTATTCCATAACCGAAGGGCTTAAATTTATTGAATCCGTAAAATTATCTAAAACACAAGAAAAAATATCAAAACAAATATTAAAGGAAATTAAAGCAAGGTTTACATTCTTAAAGAGTGTGGGGCTTGAATATTTAACATTAGAAAGAAGAGCATCCACTTTATCCGGAGGTGAAGCTCAGCGAATAAGGCTTGCAACACAAATAGGTTCATCACTTGTAGGTGTGCTGTATATATTGGATGAACCTACAATAGGGCTTCATCAGAGAGATAATCAGAGATTATTGGACACATTAATTCACCTGCGGGATATTGGTAATACATTAATTGTTGTTGAACATGATGAACAGACACTTAAAGCAGCAGATTATATTGTAGATCTCGGGCCTGGTGCAGGAGTGCATGGAGGATATATTATAGCATCAGGAAGCTATGAGCAAATTATTAAAAATAAAAAATCTATTACCGGCCAGTATTTATCTGGTAAAATCCAGATGGATAGGCGGGAAGAACGTAGAAAAGGTACCGGAGAGCATATAGAATTATTAGGTGCAGAGGAGCATAACTTAAAAAAAATTGATGTTAAATTCCCAATAGGAAACCTTATACTGATAACAGGAGTATCAGGCTCCGGAAAATCATCTTTGTTAACTGATTTACTGTATCCTGTAATGGCTAATAAAATAAACAGGACAAATAGAATAGAAGGAAAGTTTAGGGAAATAAAGGGCGTGGAGCTAATAGATAAGATTATTAATGTAGATCAGAGTCCTATCGGAAGGACTCCCCGTTCTAATCCTGCAACTTATGTTGGTGTTTTTACACATATAAGGGACCTGTTATCCAGGCTTAAGGATTCTAAAGAAAGAGGATATAAACCAGGCAGATTTTCTTTTAATGTAAAAGGCGGAAGGTGTGAGAATTGCCAGGGAGATGGTACAATAAAAATAGAAATGCATTTTCTTCCGGATGTTTATATTCAATGTGATGTATGCAAGGGCAAGAGATATAATCTGGAAACACTTAATATTCGTTATAGAGGAAAGAATATTCATGATGTACTTGAAATGACAGTAGAAGAGGCTCTAAAGTTTTTTGAAAAAATACCTAATATATTTAAAAAGCTAAATACTTTGAATTCTGTTGGACTTGGATATATTAAACTAGGCCAGTCTGCCCTAACACTTTCCGGCGGTGAAGCGCAAAGAGTTAAATTGTCTCTGGAATTAGCCAAAAGAAGTACAGGACGTACTTTCTATATACTTGATGAACCTACAACGGGCCTTCATTTTGCAGATGTAAAAATGTTAATGAAGGTACTGCACAGGCTTGTAGATAATGGAAACACGGTAGTTCTTATTGAGCACAATCTCGATGTAATTTATCAGGCAGATTATGTAATAGATCTCGGCCCCGAAGGCGGAGATAAAGGAGGCGAGATTATTATCTCCGGGACTCCGGAAAACCTTATCAAATGTAAAAAATCATTTACAGGCAGGTATTTGAAAGCCCATTTAGAGGATTAGCAATCGTATTATGAGACAGTTCAGAAATTTTAAAAGTATATTTTTTTTTATTTTAATTACTATTAATATGCCTCTGTTTTCAATTGATACTGAGGAAGAACTATCAGATACTGAGTCCATTGAACCTGTTTTAAAAATGGATGAAGAATCTTTATTATTTAGAACTCTTGCTAAGGATATTGAATCTGCAGATTATTATGAACTTCTTTCATGGTGCCGGACACTTGGATTGGATGAAACAGGAGGTAAAACAGATCTTAAAAACCGATTATTAAATTATTTTGCTGTAGTACAAACTCCTGATGCGGAAGATTCATCCGGTAATGTGATTATAATCCGTTCAGCAAATAATTCAGAGTATTTTACAATAGAAGAGATCGATGAAGATTATCTTGTTCTCCAGGGAGATGTAATATTAGAGTTTACAGGTAATGCATCATCGGAAGATTCAGCTGAAGATAATACTTCTAATTCTGAAGTATCAGTCACCCATATAGTTAAAGCCCAGAGAATAGTAATTAATCAGACAAAACATATTTTAACTGCGACAGGAGACATCGAATATACATTAATTTCCGAAGACTCAGATCAGGAGCCGGAAGTATTCTACGGAAATACTTTTACTTTTAATATTGAAACATGGAATGGTGTGTTTATTCAGGGAGGAGGAGAGACCAATCGTGAAGTAGAGGAAGGGGAGGAAGTAAGTTTCTTTTATGTTGGAGATACATTAACAAGAATGGATAATGATATCGTTCTAATGGAGGAAGGAATGGTAACTTCCTGTGAAGATGTTGATGATCCTCACTGGCACATCGAGGCATCTAAAATCTGGGTACTTGCCCCTGGAGAATGGGCAATAGCAGACGGATTTTTTTATATTGGCAGGGTTCCAATATTATATATACCTTTCTTTTTTAAAGCTGGAGATGAAGTTTTTTTCCACCCGTCATTCGGTTATAAAAAAGAGGAAGGTGTATTTCTTCAAACTACTACATATATTTTTGGACAGAAGCAAACAGACACGAGTAGTTTCTCATTTTTACGTGCGACAGGTGATGAAAATGAAGATTACGAAATGGAAACCCAGGGAATATTTTTAAGGAGAGGGGATAGGAAAGAAACAGATGAAGAAAATTATGTCTTTAAAATTGCTTTAGATTATTATTCAAGGCTTGGATTTTTTACAGGACTTGCTCTTTTTCCTGAATCATTTGCAGACGAGGAAACTACTGATCCGAATAACTATTTTACCTTAAACGGAGGATTTGGTATAAGCAGGAGTATATTCCTGGCTTCAAGTAATAATTATACACCCTATATAAATTCTGAAATTAAAAGCTATTGGAATTATGTTTCGTATTTTGGATTGGAAATACCTGTAAGGAGTGGTCTTAATACTAAATTTATTTTTAATAAGAGTCCACTTACTTTAAATGGGTTATTTGAATTCTATTCAGATCCGTTTTTTACAGAAGATTTTTATGAGAGAGAAGAGGAATTTAACTGGGACAGATTTTTAAACAGGAATATAGAAGAGAGCATTTCAGGTATTTATCAGAATGTCTGGGATTTTTATCCGGAAGTTAAAAGTAATTTACAATGGCAGCTAAACAGTAGTTTAAATTTTAATTTCTCAAATAATTATATAAAGAGTTTAAATATCAACAATATAAATTTTAATATGAACTGGTCTAGCAAGAATGATCCGGCTATGGTATCAGGTGAAATAAATCAGGCAGATCCATCGAGAGAATTCTATTATCCTACAAATTTTATATTTCCTTATAATAGTAAAATAACAATTTCTGGTGAATTGCTCCACATTCCATTCTTAAGAACACAAGATGCAGATGAAATTACACAGCAGGAGAATGAAGACCCCGGAATGGGTTTTCATATTCCTGAATCAGAAGAGAAAATACCGGAAACAGAGGAAGGGGCTCAGGAAGAGGATGATGTTGAGTTTAAAGGCATATCAATAAAAGAAGATGAACAAGTACAGAATAGTATATCTAGAGCAACAACTTTTACATTATCATATTCAATTGAACCTCAATTGCTTATAGAAACACATTTCCTTCATGATGACTGGGAATCACAAGATGATGTTGATTTTGATATTAAGTTTTCAAATTTAACGAATATTAATTTAGTTAAACTAATTTACAATCTAAATGTATGGAATAGTTTTGTTGTTGTAAATGGTAATTTTAATTTTAATAGCACTTTTAAAAAGCATTTTAACAGAGGTGTTGATACTACTACCTGGGATACATATTTACTTAGTGATTATGAGAATTCAGGATTAGATCTTAATCAAAATTTCAACTTTTATCTATACCCTTTAAAATATACGGAAAACTTTAATAAATCCAATATTAATTATATTTTAGACTGGGATTTTTTAAAATATAAATATGCAAGTGGTGGTGAGAATGGCGGTACTCCTGTATACAACACTTACAGTTTTAAGTGGAATGATCAATATGTAAACACACATAAAATAAACAATAGTTTTTTTTTCAGTGATGATTCTGTTAATTACTTGAAATTTAATTCTAACCTGCCTCCTGAAATGGGAGATTATGATTGGCTGGTTAATTATAAATTAAATTTTTATTCCTGGTACTTAAATTCGTATGCAACTTTCGGTTATGCGGAAGCCGATAATGAATTATGGGAATTTGATCCTTTATATGTGGCGGAAACTATAAATATAGGGTCATGGATGAATTTCTTAGGAACATCGGAATGGGATATAAATTATAATAATTGGGAAAAAGCAGAGACAATTATTAAGCTTTTTAATTTTGATTTTTTTGGAAGTAATTATTTTTTAACCCAGGAATTATTATTTATTCCCAAATATCAATATCTGAAATCTTCTAAAACCGCATTAAATTTTAGAGCATTAAGTATTTCGTTTACAGCAGAAAGGCTTCCTCCTACTGAAATAGATTTGAATCAGGAACGATGGATAGATGATACAGATGCAGAGGAACAATTCCAGCCCAAACTCTTAAATATAAGTTTAAATCATACTACAGAACCTTTGTATCTATGGAAAAACAGGATAATGTTCTTAACAAATATAAGCACATCATGGGCTTTAAATCTATATAAATTTACAGAGAGCAGTTTTACCTTTAATTTAGATTTTACATTTAATATTTACAAGTTTACGGATTTTACCTTTGGAATTCAGTCGTATAATAATTATTCGTATAGATATATACCTGCTTTTGCAGAACAGGCAGGTGAGCAATGGATTAACCCTATTGTGGATATATTTAAATCTCTAAATATATTTAACAAGGACGGGAGATATCAATCTAATTTTAAGTTAAAAATGATAACATTAGCATTGGTTCATCACCTTCATGATTGGGATTTAACCTTTGAATATAATGGAACTCAGACAGAAGTGTATAATAATGGACTAAGAGAATGGGAATGGCAGCCTGGTTTTAGTATTATATTAGAATGGAAACCTATCCCTGAGATAAAACATAGGATTTATAAAGAAGAGGATACTGATGATATTATATTTCGGGGTTGACTTATAGCCCTATGTAAATGTAAAATTAGATATAGTTTAAGGAAAATAATTGGCTATTAAACAGGCTATAGTCCTAAATGACAGTGTTCTCAGTGAAATTTGCGGGGTAAATGATAGGAATTTAAAAATATTTGAGGATTTGCTTGGAGTAGATGTATTTTCCAGAGGCAATGAAATCTTTTTAGAGACTGATGATGAGTCCATTCAGAAAACATTTAAATCCATGATTGTACAACTCGAAGATTATGTCAAACTGGGGCAACAGCCAAGTCCTGATATCTTAAAAGAAATATATAATTCAGTTTTTAAAGGCGAATCGGAAAAAATTGATTTTCTAAAAAACACTTTTTTAACAGTTCCTAAAGTAAATACAAAAATCTTTCCGCGAAATTATAATCAGGCCCTTTATATTGATGCTATAGATAAACATGAAATGGTTTTCGGTATCGGCCCTGCCGGTACTGGAAAAACGTATTTAGCAGTAGCGCTTGCGCTCAAAGAAATTCTCTCTCATTCTAAAAGAAAACTTATATTAACGAGGCCTATTGTAGAGGTCGGAGAGCATCTTGGATTTCTCCCAGGAGATCTCGAACAAAAAGTTAGCCCGTATTTAAGGCCATTATATGATGCAATGGAATCAATTGTTTCATATCAGATAATAATGGAACTGGAGGAAAGCAAAATCATTGAAGTTGTGCCTCTTGCCTATATGCGAGGAAGAACATTGTCAAATGCGATAATTATTCTTGATGAAGCTCAGAATACAACAAAACAGCAGATGAAAATGTTTTTAACAAGAATAGGTGAAGGATCCAAAACAATCATTACAGGGGATATAACTCAGATTGATCTTAATTCTAAAAAAAATTCAGGATTATTGCATATTATATCAATTTTAGATGATATAGAGGAGATATATTTCACTTTTTTTAATGATAAAGATGTTGTGCGGAATAAATTAGTTAAAAAGATAATTCAGGCTTATGAAGCTAAAGAAAAAAACAAATAATAGTATAAACAAATTAACTACTCGTCTTGGAATAAAAATTGGTGATAAAAGAATTGTGGTTATTCTTATATTGTCATATATCTTATCATTTTTATTCATTGTAATTATTACTCAAAGCGGTAATTTATTTCCAAATGATATTCAATATGAGCTGGGATTAATTGCACAAGAGGACTTTATTGTAGATAGAAATATCACTTATATAGATGAAGAGAAAACAATAAAGAAAAGAGAACAGCAAGCTGCTAATATTTCTCCGGTTTTCTATTTAAATGAGGAAGTAGCTCAAAATAGCCTGGAAGAATTTAAAATATTTGAGCAGGCAGTTAATAGTATAAAATCCAACCGGGAAATTATAAGTGTATTTAATGATCTTCAGTTTCAGATTTCTGATATCAAAGATAATCTTACTACTGATGAAATGCTATTATTAGTTGAATATAATGAAATTAACGATGTTTTAACCGATGCATATATATTGCTTGATGAATTAATGTATAAAAAAGGCATTTTTATAGAATCTATAGATCCACATATATCAGAAACAAAATCGAGATATGTGGATTTAACCGGAAAAGGAGAAGTGCTGATAGATGATTTAATATTTAAGAGTAATCTGGAAGTATGGGTATTAAATCATATAGATCTGCAGGAATTTAATGAAACCGGTAAATATTTGGTTTACTTATTATTAAATACATTTGCAGATGAAAATTGTTTTTTTGATACTGAGAATACTGAAGCTAATAGAAGGAAAGCCTGGGAGGAAGTTAGTGAAGTAGAAGTAGCTTTATATAAAGGACAACCTATTGTAAAACGCGGTGAAATTGTTACTCAAGAAATATTAAGAAAAATAAATGCTCATGGTGAAACAAAAACATCAATTAATATTAATAATATTATAGGCACAGGAATCTTTCTGTTGATCATTTTAACAATTTCTCTTCTGCTATTAAATAATAAAATATCCGGTCTTGATCTGGACAAAAATCAGAAATATTTTTTAATTATCTCTTCTTTAATTTATTTAATAATTATAACACTATTAACTCTACTCCGCTGGGAAAAAGAATCTTTGCCATTTTCGATTATTGTTCCTACAAGTGTGTTTACTATTTTTATTACATTACTCGTGGCAAAACGTATTGGGATTATCTTTTCATTTATTTTTGCTTTGTTTGTTCTAATGATTGAACTTGTAATCAAATTAGAAGCACCTGATATAGACATTCATGCCTTTATTTTTGTTCTGTTTTCCGGTATTGCCGGATCAGCAGTATCTCAGAGAGCAGGAAAAAGAATGCACTTAATAAGAGCCGGGATTTATCTTTCTGCTTTAAATTCAGTATTTTTAATTACACTTTTTCTTTTTAAAAATTATAAGTCTGCAGTTCTGTTTTCTGAAAATATTTTTTCTGCAAATATTTTTTCTGCTATTCTGTGGGGTTCTGCAAATGGCTTTGCATGCGGAATATTAAGCCTCGGTTTTCTTCCTATTTTAGAATATTGGCTAAACGCTCCTACTCATTTCCGTTTAATGGAACTTTCAGATTTGAATTCTCCTATATTAAAAAAAATGCTTAGCCTTGCTCCCGGAACGTATTCGCATTCCATAAGTGTAGCAAACCTGGCTGAATCTGCATGTACGGAAATTGGTGCAAATGCATTGCTTGCACGCGTAGGCGCTTATTATCATGATATTGGAAAGATAGAGCAGTCAAAATACTTTATAGAAAATCAATGGGAAGCAAATATGCACGATGACCTAAAACCTAACCTTTCTGCTGCAGTAATAAAATCACATCTAAAAATAGGCATAGAAAAAGCAAAGGAACTTAGATTACCGAAAAAAGTATTAGAAATTATTGCACAGCACCATGGTAAAGGATTAATTGCGTATTTTTATCATAGGGCAGTACAGGAAAACATTAATGTAAGTAAAAAAGGAAGTAGTAAAAATAGTAAAATATCATATGAGGATTACAGGTATTCCGGTGAAAGGCCTGCATCCAAAGAAGCTGCAGTAGTTTTACTTGCAGATACAGTAGAAGCTGCATCACGTACTATAAAAAAACCTACAATTGCAAAACTAGAAAAATTTGTTTGGTCAATCATCATGGATAAATTTGAATCTGAAGAGTTGAGCAACAGTAATCTGACTTTAAATGATCTGGAGATAATAAAACAGAGTTTTGTTCATGTGCTTGCAGGATATTTTCATTCAAGAATTGAATATCCGGGAAAAGATGAGGCAGCAACTTGAATGAAATAAATATAAATTCTAAAGATGTAGAACCTCCCCAAAATATCAGTAAGATTATCTCATTTTGTAATAAAGTACTAAAAAAATTAAAAATTGATAATTGGGAAGTTTCTATTCTTTTCTGTAATGATGAATTTATTAGAAATTTAAATAAAAAGTATAGAAATAAGGATTATCCAACAGATATTTTATCATTTACACAGGACGAAATAGATAATAAAATTGAAATACATATTGCAGGGGATATAATTATTTCAATGAATACTTTATCTACAAATGCCGTGAAATACAATGTTGTCAGGGAAGAAGAATTAAAAAGAATATTAATTCATGGATTACTGCATTTAAAGGGCCTGGAACATACTGAAAATAACCAGAAAATGATAAAATTACAGGAATCAATACTGGAAAGTTTAAAAAAGGAGAGCATGTTTTGAGAAAAAAAGGTTTTTTTCAAAAGTTATTCAATAAAAATACAGAGGATGAAGAAGAGGATCTAAAGAATATTGACCATGAAAAACAGGAGATGATTCAGGGAATATTTGAATTATCAGAAACTACTGTAAAAGAAATAATGGTACCGAGGATTGATGTAATTAGTTTTTCAATTGAAACTCCTATAAAAGAATTATTGTTAAAAGTATATGAATGCGGTCATTCCAGGGTTCTGGTTTTTAAAAATACAATAGATAATGTAGTTGGTGTTTTATATGTAAAAGATTTATTAAAGTTTTTAATTAAAGAAAATGAAGAAATAAAGCTTACTGAAATTATAAGAAAACCATATTTTGTTCCGGAAAGTAAGAAATTAAATTCCCTGCTTAAAGAATTTAAAAAACGTAAAGTACATATTGCAGTTGTTGTAGACGAATATGGCGGAACATCCGGAATTGCCTGTATGGAAGATATAATTGAAGAAATAGTTGGTGATATACAGGATGAATTTGATAATGAAGCAGAAGAAATAATGGAGATTGGCGAAAAAATATATTTATGCGATGCAAGAGTAGATATAGAAGATTTAAATAAACAATTAAAAATAAATCTGCCAATTGAAGATTATGATACTTTAGGTGGTTTTGTTTTTGATATTTTTGGTAAAATACCGGTTAAATCTGAAAAGGTAAAATATGAAAATATAGATTTTATAGTTCAGGAAATGGAAGGACATAAAATAATTAAAATAAAGGTTGTAATTCATGGATATGAATCAAAAGAAGAATTATCAACTGCCACTTAAAAGAGTAAAAATAGCAGTTATATTATTCTTAATTTTAGTAGCTTTTGCAGCTTATACAGATGCAGTTGATTATTATGAAGATGGTTTAATTGCGCAGATGGATGATGATTTTTTCAGGGCAATTGAGTTATATAAGACTTCTCTTGATGTAAATCCGAATTATTTAAAGCCGATGATAGGTCTTGCAAGATGTTTTTATTATGTAGAACAATATGATGAAGCTTTAGATCATATACTTATTGCAAGGGCTTATGACAAAAATAATTCCGAATTAAAAATATTAGAAGCTGATATTAGAATAAGTCTGGGTGAGCTTTCCGAAGCAGAGGAATTATTAACAGCTGTGTTGGAATATGAACCAAATAATCTGGATGCAAGATTAAGCCTTGCACAATTAAATCTCGCAGACGGTAAAAGAAGAAACGCTGCATTACAGTTTCTGGAAACATTAAGAATTTCACCTTATAATATTCATGCATTACTAAATCTGGCATTATTATATGAAGATTTAGAAGAATACGAAATATCAGAAACATATTTAGATCTGGCTCTTGCAAATTATACAGATGATCCTGTTGTTTATTATACAGCCGGAAGATATTTCTATAAATTAAAAGAATATAACAGTGCTATAGATAATATTAATACTGCTTTAACATTAAGGCCGTCATATAATGATGCAAAGCAGCTTCTTGCAGATATTTATATAATTAATGGTAATGCTCCAGCTGCAATAGAGCTATTACGTGAACTACTTACTTCAAAAAATGATGAAGAGGTGCATAATGCATGGTATTCACTTGGCCTTGCTTATAAGACTATGAGCAATTTCGAAGATTCTTTGTGGAGTTTTTATCAGGCATTCCAATTAAGGATAGATGACGAAGTTTCAAGAATTGTTGCTGAAAATGTTGCATTAGAGAATTTAATGGAAACAATAAGCTGGAGAAAGGAGTATGCCCTTTATCATTTTGAAAGAGGTAAGCGATTTGAGCGCAATAATCAGCTTGATAAAGCATTACCTGAATACAGGAGGAGTTTAAGGCTTAATCCTGATTCTAAAGATGTAAGGCTTGCATATGCTTATGTGTACAGGCTTCTTGGATTTCCTATCAAATACATGATGGAGCTGTTGGTACTTACAAATTATTATCAGTATACAGATACAGATATTCTAGATGATATTGAAATATTTCAAACCTATCTTTATGATAGTATTGCTGAAAAATGGGCCAATTTAATTAATCCATTTAGAAATAAAGATGAAATATTTGATCAGTATTCCATAGAAAAAAATACATATTCGCTTGCATTTTTTACTGAAAATTCAAAGAATAATATGATTCACTTAAAAGCTGATAATGAATTAACTGAATATTTTAAAGACCTTTTTTTTCAATATGATAATTTTGAAATAGCGGATACAATCATTGGTGTAGAAGATTTTAATAAAGCATTTAGTTCTGCAAGAAATGCAGATTCAGATTATTTTATTATTCTTACGTTTGAAGAATCCGCAAGAACCTTTTCTGTAAAGGGTGATATTTATTTAACAAGGTCCGGTGCATATCTTGATTATGTAAGAATATTTAAAACAGGGAATAACAGGGTAAGTGAGGCATTAATACGGCTTTCAAAAAGGATAATTGATCTATTTCCTGTAAAAGGAACTTTAATAGTACGTGAATATGATGATGGAATTGTGAATCTTGGAAGAATGCAGGGAATTACTGTAGACGACAGATTTCTTATAATAAAGAATGGAAGAATTAAGCTGGATATGGACAGTATTCTGCTCGAATACGATGAACAGGATATTTTAGGCGAATTTGTTGTTACAGAAACAGATGAAAACCTTTCTTTAGGGATATTAGAGCCTATAAGTTTTTTTGATCAAATAAATCCGGGAGATGAGCTGATTCTTATCAGCCCCGAGGAATAATCCTTTACTTATAATTTGATTTTCAAATTTATTAACCGCAGAGTTGCGTTATTCTTTAATTACAATTACTAAATTTCCAGGAATAAATAATTGACATTTTCATGTTTTTTGTCTTATATTCAGTTTAAATCATAAAATAAAGAAAACTTCACGGTCTGGTATCCTGTGGGTGCGAAACTGCGGAGTGATTCTTAAATATGTTAAGTTACAGAGCCTTTGGCTTTGAAAAATTTTATGCCGAATATCCCAATATTCAGAGAATTGTGGTATACCGGCTTTATAATAATCGTAGGGGGAAAAATGAAAATTGCTATTAATGGTTTTGGAAGAATCGGACGGAATGTATTTAAAATAGCTTTTGCCCGGGATGATGTTGAAGTTGTCGGAATAAATGATATTACAGACAATAAAACGCTTGCCCATTTATTAAAATATGACTCAGTTTTTGGAAAATTTCCAAAAGAAGTAAAGTATGATGATGATTATCTTTACGTTGATGGTAAAAAAATAAAAGCCACAGCAGAAAGAGATCCAAAGAACCTTCCGTGGAAAGAGCTTGGTGTGGATATTGCTATTGAATCTACAGGTGTTTTCAGAAAAAGAGAACAGGTTGCATGGCATATTGAAGCTGGTGCGAAAAAGGTTATCTTAACTGTACCTGCAAAGGACAAAGTGGATAGAACAATAGTACTTGGTGTTAATGATTCAGATCTAAAAGATGAAGATTTAATTGTTTCTAATGCATCCTGTACAACTAATTGCCTTGCACCTATTGCAAAAGTATTAAATGATAATTTTGGTGTAGTGGATGGGCTTATGACTACTATTCATGCTTATACAAATGATCAGGTAATTCTTGATATGCCACATAGTGATCTTAGAAGAGGAAGAGCTGCAGCACTTAATATGATACCAACAACAACAGGAGCTGCTAAAGCAGTCGGACTTGTAATACCTGAACTTAACGGTAAATTGAACGGTTGTGCTATACGCGTTCCTACTCCAACCGGTTCTCTTGTTGATTTAACAGTAAGGCTGGAAAAAGATCCAAGCGTAGAGGAAGTTAATAATGCAATGAAGGAAGCTGCAAAAGGCAATCTTGAAGGCGTTTTAGAGTATTGTGAAGATCCTATTGTTTCTACCGATGTACAAGGGAATGCTCATTCTTCTGTTTATGATTCACTTGCAACTATGAAAATCGGAAAAGGATTTTTCAAGATTTTATCATGGTATGACAATGAATGGGGATATTCAAACAGAGTAGTAGATCTTGCTGAAAGGCTTGTATAAATAGAGTAATAGCAAAGATAAAAACTTAAAAGCTCATATAAAAATTAGTTATAGAGGTAGAAGTAGATGTTTAAGAAGACGGTTAAAGATATTGATATTCAGAATAAGAAGGTTTTAATGCGGGCGGACTTCAATATTCCATTAAAAGACGGGGAAATTACAGATGATACACGTATAAAAGCTGCTCTACCGACAATTAAGTATATTATGGAACAGGACGGCTCATCTTTAATATTGATGAGCCATCTTGGCCGGCCAAAAGGAAATGTTGTTCCGGAGATGAGCCTTAAACCTGTTTCTAAAAGATTAGGTGAAATTTTGGGACGGGAAGTAATAATGGCTACTGACTGTATTGGAAATGACGTTAAAAGTCTAATTGATAATATGAACAGCGGAAGTATAATCCTTTTAGAAAACTTAAGGTTTCATTCCGAAGAAACAAAAAATGATCCTGGTTTTGCAAAACAACTTGCAGAATTAGGTGATTTATATGTTAATGATGCTTTTGGAACTGCTCACAGGGCTCATGCATCTACAGAGGGGATTGCACATATTTTGCCTGCTGTTTCCGGTTTTTTAATTGAAAAAGAAATTAAATTTTTAGGCAGTGTATTAACAAATCCGGAAAAACCTTTTATTGCTATAATTGGAGGTGCAAAGGTTTCATCAAAAATAGATGTACTGGATTCTCTTCTATCAAAGGTATCTACCTTAATAATTGGCGGAGGAATGACTTTTACATTTTTAAAAGTAAAAGGCCATAGTATTGGTAACTCTTTGTTTGAAGAGAATTATATGGATACAGCCCGCGAGCTTATAAAAAAAGCAGAACAGAATGATGTAGAGCTGATTTTACCGGAAGACCATCTTGTTGGTTCGGAGTTCTCTGAAACTACTAAAGCAGAGTATGTGAATGGACCTGATGTGCCGGACGGTAAAATAGGTATGGATATAGGAGAAAAAACTTTAAATAAAGTTATAAATAAAATAAAGCAGGCTAAAACTATTTTCTGGAATGGTCCGCTTGGTGTATTTGAATTTGATCAATTTGCAGAAGGAACGTTACAGGTAGCAAGAGAAGTTGCAAACTGTTCAGGAACTACTATTGTAGGTGGTGGAGATTCAGTCGCAGCTGTAAATAAATTCGGCCTTGCAGATAAAATTGACCATGTATCTACCGGCGGAGGCGCATCAATGGAATTTATAGAGGGAAAGACTTTACCTGGAATTAATGCTTTGCTTTCTAAATAACTTTGATTTGCTTTATAATGAACAATTAATATAGTTTAATTGTTCCTGCTTATATTGATTTTTTATGAGAAATTAGTTTAAAATAGGGAAATCCCGCAGAAAAGCTGCGAGGTGTTATTATGATTGTAAGGAAGTAAAGCCGTTGGCTGTACACTATTTTGTTGCCTTAATATGACAACCATGGAGCAACGTAGTTGCAATAGGGTTTATAAGTGGTAAAATGCCTTTAGGCTTTTTCATTACTTATTATGGTTTTTGAAAAAAAACCGTATATCCTTAGCTAACAGAGCATTGAGGTATTACGGCTTCATAATAAAAAAAAATAGGAAAAGAAAAATGAGAAAGAGTTATATTGCTGGGAATTGGAAAATGCATAAAACTGTTGATGAAGCCATAGCTTTAGCAGAAAGCCTGGGTTCTGTGTTTAAGGGCAGTGAAAATAAATTTATGATAGCTCCTCCATTTACAGCTTTAAAAAATGTTTGCGATACCGTAAAAGGTACAAATATATTAGTAGGAGCTCAGAATATGGGCCCAGTGGAATCCGGTGCTCATACTGGTGAAGTATCAGTTCTTATGCTTAAAGAAATTGGAGTAAAAGTTGTTATACTCGGTCATTCTGAAAGGCGACATGTATATGGTGAATCAGATGAGCTTATAAATACTAAAGTTAAGCTTGCCTTAGCGCATGGACTTGAAGTTATCTTATGTGTAGGAGAAACACTGGAACAAAGAGAACAGGGGATTACTGAAAAGATAATAGAGACGCAGGTAAATAAAGGACTTTCTGGTATCAGTGATTTATCAAATATTACTATTGCATATGAACCAGTCTGGGCGATTGGAACTGGCAAAACCGCTACGCCGGAAGATGCAGATGCAGTTCATGGATTTATACGAGAATTGATTTCTAAAATTTATGATAAATCAGCTGCAGATAATCTAATTATTCAATATGGCGGTTCAGTTAAACCGGAAAATGTCAAAAGCTTAATGTCTATGGAAAATATAGACGGTGCTCTTGTTGGCGGAGCTGCATTAACGGTTGAAAATTTTACACCAATAGGGTTGTTTAATAAATAAATTTTAATACCTTGCTGTTAAATTTAATACTAGTAGATTTAGCAACAAGGTTGATATGGAAAGGATATATATTATGTTATTAACATTACTATCAATATTATTTGTAATAAGTGCTATTTTATTAATTGGACTGGTGCTTTTACAGGATGAACAGGGAGATGGAATGGGCGGAATATTTGGCGGAGGCAGCGGAACAGCTTTTGGTTCCCGATCCGGCAATATTTTAACACGGGTTACATCTATTCTGTCGATAATTTTTCTTGTCAGCGCATTTGTTATAGGTTTTATCAATACAACTTCAAGTGTAGATAAACAGGATCAGATTGCCAGAACCAGAGAGCTTGAAGATGAAGATAGAGAAAATTGGATGTATTCTACAGATGATGAAGAAAATGTTAACTCTGAAATCATAGAACCTGAAGACATAGAAGGTATAGAGCTAAGTCCAGGCGGAGAAGAAAATAATATTGAAAATTAATTGGATAGTTAAAATAATAAAAATTCAAAAAACATCTGCTTAAATCAAATCTTATATTAGGTATATTATAAAGAATTTAATAGAAGATATTCAATAATTGTATTATTATTCAATTATGATTCAAGAGTTATCGTTTATTAAACTGAACTTTTTTTGGGTCTTACATGTTTTAGTCAGTAATTTTAAATTTGACGCGGATTTTCAGGATTTACGTGGATTATGATGTACATGGATGTACAAACATCATCTGAGCCGGGGATGGTGATAGATGATGAATTAATTTTTAATAATATTATAAAAAATCTGCGTCTGATTATTTTAGATATTTAAATTTAATGCAATTAAGTGGTTCAGGTGTATCCATATTTAAAATTGCTTGATTTTATTATTTATGATATTAAGAATATGATTTTAATGGTACGGGTTAAATTTGGTTAATTATTATACAGTTTTAGGAATAACTAAGAACTCATCAACTAAAGAAATAAAAAAACAGTTTAGAAAAAAAGCAAAGGAAATCCATCCGGACACTAAAGGCTCCAAATTAGGTAATTCAGAAAATGAAATAAGATTATTACTAAAAGCCTATGAAATTTTAAGTAATCCTAAAAAACGTGAAAAGTATGACAATTCCTTAAATAATTTTATAAAGCGTAAGAATAATGAATTCAATTACCGCGAATTCTTAAAAGATAGAAAAGACGATCTTTTAAGCCAGACTAAATTAATTTTTTATGATCTTCTTAATTCAAATCCTGCAGATGCTGTTTATCTTCACGAAAAATTATCAAAAAGGAAAGATTTTAGACTTAATCTGTATATGAGCTGGGCAGATTATATGGATTGTACTTTTTTATTAGCGGAACAGTATGCTTTAAAAAAGAAATTTGTTAAGGCATATGATTTATATAAACAATTATATTTTAATGAATTAAAAAGGCCTTATTTTAGGCATTTTACAGCAGAAATAATTGATAGATTAAAAAAGATTGTATGTCATGATATGAATTCATTTATTAAACCTGATGAAATAGTAGATTATATAGAGGAACTTATAAAACTAAATATTTCTAAATATGAAAATGCTTATTTATATAAAAAACTTGCAGAATTTTATATAAAGTTGAATAATCTGGATATGGCAACAGCTTCAATACAAAATGCTTTAAAGTATAACATGAAGATTGAAGGTATCAATAATATTAGGAAAAAGATAAAAATACCTGAAATACATGCTGTTTTATGATATATTTTTAAAAATCGTGTATAATACATTAATAGAAGGACTTAGATTATGAAGATGATTATGAAGAAGATTTTAATTTTAATTTTAATTTTAATATGTTTCAATATTTTCCCAATACCAATTGATCCTACATTAGCAAGAGTAAAACTAACTACTACGGAAGTAATTACTCAGCACCAATTTCAGGAAAAAATTGAAATATTAGAAAACAGTATTCAGGCTCCAACTACTGAAGAAGAAAGGCTTCAAATTTTAAATGGATTAATAGATGAATTACTCATTTTGCAGGCAGCTGAAAGAGATGATGTCGAAGCTTTTGATTCGGAAATAGATGAAAGTGTGGAACAGTATAAAACAGAAATTGCACTCCAATTTGGAATGAACAGGCCTTTAACTGAGGATGAGTTACAAAGCGTTATTGTTCAGCAGGGATCTACATGGGAAGAATTCCTGGAACAAATGAAAAATAGAGTAACTATAGAAAAGTATATACAAGTAGAAAAAGGCTCTTATTTTGAAGCAATATCAGAACCTGCTAATACAGTAATTCAAGATTTTTATGAATCTAATAAAATGGAGTTTATTTCACCTGATATAATTAAATTCAAACAGATTCTTATAATCACAAAAAGCCTTAATGCAGCTCTGGCAGAAATGGCAGAAGCTAAAGCTAAAGAAATCTACAGGGAAATTCAAGCAGGCTCATCATTTGATAAGTATCTTGAAGTTTATCTTGATGATGCAGATCATACTCAAGCAGGTGGGCTTTCCTTTGATATCTGGCTTAGAGATGCTCAGGATACACAAGACTTTTATGGAACTACATTTTTTAACGAAGTATTCAGAATGGATGAAGGTGCTAGAAGTGGTTTATTAGAATCTAATGTTGGATTTCATATAGTAGAAATAATTGAGAAAATACCATTGGCCATTCTTGGGCTTGATGATGATGTTCCTCCGCAAAATAATTTTACAGTCCGGGAATATATTATTAATGTTCTAATGAATAATGAAATGCAGACTGTTTTTCAGAATGTTACATTAGATTTAATTGAAGAAGTAAGAAAACAATCTGAAATAGAAATATTTGAACAATATCTAACCTGGTAGTTAAGTATGGGAGCAAGACGAAAAGGCCGCATAATTGCTTTTCAGACTTTATACAGATACGGATACACAGAAGAATCCATAGAGAATTTATGTGAGTTCTCATGGTTGGATAACAGGTTGGATAACAGGTTGGATAACAAAGTAGATAATCAGTTGGATAACATGTTGGATATCCGGACGAATAACCAACTGAATAATAATGAAACAAATACAACAGAAAATGATTCGATAAACTTTGCAAAATTGTTAATTATTGGTACCATCGAAAATATTGATGAAATTGATACTAAAATAAAAGAGCATCTAGAACATTGGGACTTCTCAAGAATTTCTAAAGTAGATCTGGCTATATTAAGGATTAGTGTTTACTGTCTTCTGTTTCAGGAGGCAAGCATTCCTTTAACTGTAACAATTGATGAAGCAATTGATATAACCAAAGAATTTGGTTCTACAGATTCTTATAGATTTATAAACGGGGTATTAGACGGTATTAAAAGATCTATGGAAAATTAATAATGCAGGGTGAATTTAAAAAAATTAAGATTTTTATTATTTCATTTCTCTTTATAGCATTTGTTGCAGGCTCATTTATTTTAATACAATTGATTTTTAGAGATAATGATGAATCATTTAATTCTTTAATAGAACAGGCAGATGATTATATTGCCTCAGCATATTATGATTTTGCAAAAGAACTTCTTAATAAAGCATATCTACTTGCAGAAGGTGATTATTATCATTTAATAGTCTTAAAAAGAATGTATCTTGTATCCAGAGCATTAAATAATTGGAAATATTTACAGGAATATTCATTATTATCTTTAGAAGAAATGCCGGGTAATAAAAATATTATTCATTTTGCCAGCTACTCATCTTTACGAAATGGAGATATATCTAAAACCTGGGAAATACTAACCAATTCCGGAAATATACAGGATCTAAACAGCTTATGGATAGAATTAAATTTAAAGTATGATAACCGGACAGAAGAACTTTTAGAAGAAGATAAACCTATTCTGACTTTATTATTAAAAAATGATCCTGAAATATTTATTGAGTATGGTGTATTGGAGAAAGATAACAGGCTTCTTATTGATGCAGCATTGCTTTACATGATAGAAGGTGATCCCGGGAAAGCCTTGAATGTTCTTGAAAATATAGATGGTGATGAATATTTTGAGCTTCTAAGTTTTATTTCTTATGATGCCGGTTATATAGAACAATCAATTAAGATCCTATCGAAAAGGTATTTTGAAATATTTCTTAATAGTAGGTTTGATCTTGCCGTATTTCTTGCAGATTTATACCTTATTAATGGAGATTATGAACAGGCTTCAGATTTATACAGGCAGGTTATAAATAGAAGGTCTGGGATTTCAGCTACTTCTTATTTAAATATATCGTGGATACTTCAGAAACAGAATAATGATGAAGAAGCTGAGGCTTTGCTGGAAAATGGATTATCTGTTTATAATGATGATTTCCGGCTTTTTAAAGAACTTGTACTTTTAGAAATCAAAATGGAAAATAAAGAAGGAGCTGCTGAGCTTTTAAATGATTATCTAAACAGTAATCCTCAAAATCTTGATGCAAGATTATTAAGCTTCGCGTTAATCAATAAAACACAGGGTATAGATTTTTATGAAGCAAGATTATGGCAGCTTTTTGAGGATAATTCAGATAATGAGGATATATGTAAGTATATTATATGGCATTTCATTCAGCTTGATAATCTTGCTGATGCACAGCTTGCACTTGATATATTTAGTGCCACAAATGGAAATAAGAATGTAGCAGCATGGTATTTGGCTGCTATGGGTATGATTGAAGGATTAAATGGAAATACAAAAAAGGCTGTAAAATTTTTAGGCGAAAGCTTGAATATCGAGGAAAATATTTTAGTAAGATACAACAGAGCTGTTTTATATTTATATGAGAATCGGCCTTATCTTGCATTATTAGATTTAAATAAAATTGATTCCAAATCTTTAAATATAGAAAATGAATTTTATATGTCTGTAATTCACTACCTTTTTGCAGAAATATATTATTTTAATAATAATATCTCGAAAGCTATAGAAGAATGTAATTATTCACTTGATTTTAATCCGAATAACAATAAAACACACGTATTATTAAAAAAACTTGAAAAAATACAATAAAAACTATATTATAATTACTAATAAACAGTAATTATGAATTTGACACGGATTTACAGGATTAAGTATAAATTTATGTAATATTTTTAAAAAAAGTTATTTAAAGTGAGGAAATTAGTATGGCTAAAACTGGAGAAACACCGAATTGTACAATCGGAGAAGGAGCTGTCTTTGAAGGGAAATTTTATGTTAATGGATCTATCCTTATCGAAGGCAAATTCCAGGGAGATATAAAAACAGATGATCAATTAATTGTAGGGCCGACTGGTAAGGTCAAAACAGATATTATAGCAAGAAAAGTTACAATAGCAGGCACCTTAATAGGAAATATTTTAGCTACTGAAGAAGTTAATTTAGTCGAATCGGGAAAGGTTTTAGGTGATATTTCTACTCCTAAATTAAATGTAGAGGATGGTGTAATCACACAGGGAAAAGTTACAATTACTTCTAAAACTAATTCTGCAGATATAAAAAAGATCATTTCAGATTCATTTGGCAGTGAAACAAATGAAATGCTGTCAAATATAACAAAAAAAGTAAAAGGGCCAATAAAACAGGAAAAGTAGGGAGAATAAAATAAAGCCCAATTATGATACAGCTTAAAAATATTAGTGAAATACAAAAAATAAAAGAATCGGGTTATATACTTTCGGAAACATTAAAAGAGTTAAGTAAATATATAAAACCAGGTATAAAAACAGAAGAACTCGATAAAATTGCCTATGATTCTATAATAAAAAGAGGCTGTAAACCATCTTTTCTTGGATATCTTGACTTTCCTGCAACGGCATGCATTTCTATTAATAATGAAGTAATACATGGAATACCCGGAAAAAGAAAATTAAAGGCTGGCGATATTGTGAGCCTTGATATTGGCGTAGATTTTAAAGGCTATTTCAGTGATGCAGCATTTACGTATTGTGTTGGTAAGGTTTCCGACGAAAAAAAGAAACTTGTTAAAGTAACTTTAGATTGTCTAAATCTTGCAGTTCTGCAAGCTAAAACCGGTATGAGAGTGCTTGATATTTCAAAAGCTGTTTATAATCATGCAACCAAATTCGGATATGGAATAGTAAAGGAGTACTGTGGACATGGAGTAGGATTTTCCCAGCATGAAGATCCCCAGATTCCTAATTATATTTTTTCCGGCCAGAATCCGAGATTAAGGCCCGGAATGGTTCTTGCAATAGAACCTATGATAAACATTGGTACATGGAAGACTAAAGTTTTAGATGACGATTGGACAGTTATTACAAATGATGGAAAAGATTCTGCCCATTTTGAATATACTCTTGCAATTACAGAGGATGGAACCGAAATTTTAACTCCTTTCTTGTAGATGGATTTTTATATTGGAATTTATTCTATTTTAATGTACATTTAATAAATATTAAAATTAAAGAAAAAGAAATAATTAATGATATATAGGAGATATAATTATGTTAGAAAATAAGTTTTTCAGTTCAAGAAAAGTACTAATAGCAAATATGATATTGGTTAGTATTATTTTTGGATTTGCACTTGGTATTTTATCAGTTTCATGTTCTACAAAAATACCTACAGGAGATCAAGTATATGCTCAGGATAATGTAGAAAGTTTAGCAGCATTAGAGAGTATACAATATTCTTTTAGACAGGTAGCAAGCTCGGTACTGCCGGTAGTTGTAGAAATATTTACGATTGATATAATTGAACAGACTAATCCGGAAAATCCATTTGAATTCTTTTTTAATCAACCGGAGGATCAGGATAATGAGAATGGTCCTGATACTCAACAGTATAGAAAAAGCGGCCTTGGCTCGGGCGTAATAGTTAAAAAAGAAGGAAATAAAATCTACGTGCTTACAAATTATCATGTTGTAGGTGAAGCAGAAGAAATTAGTGTGGTTCTTTATGATGATGACGAAGATTTTGAGGCGCAGCTTATTGGAAGTGATGAACGAGTGGACCTTGCGCTTATTTCTTTTGAAACTTCTGTGGATGTACCTGTTGCAATTCTTGGTAATTCGGATGAACTATATGTCGGAGATTGGGTTCTTGCAATTGGTAATCCATTTGGTTTTGTATCTACGGTTACTGCCGGGATAGTAAGTGCTCTTGAAAGAGAAGGCGGGCCTGGTGGAAATATAAGTGCGTTTATACAGACAGATGCAGCTATAAATCCGGGTAATTCCGGAGGAGCCCTTGTAAATATAAGAGGGGAGGTAATCGGAATTAATACTTGGATTGCTTCTACTACAGGTACAAGTGTTGGTTATGGTTTTGCAATACCTATAAACAGTGCAAAACAAGCAATAGAAGAGTTTATAGAATTAGGTAAAATTGAATATGCCTGGCTTGGTATTTCTATGGCAGTTCCGGAAGAACTTAAAAGAATGGAAGAAGATATGCAGCTTGAAGGAATAGATGGAGCATTTGTTAAGAATGTTTTTAATGGTTCTCCTGCATCCGATGGCGGTATACTGCCTGGAGATTATATTATTAGATTAAATGGAACAGATATAAATGATTATCTTCATTTAACCAGATATCTCGGAAGTCTCGATCCTGGCTTTGCTGCTGAATTTGACATTATCAGAGCAGGAAAGGAAATACATCTTTCAATAATACTAACAGTTAGAGAAGAGGAAAAAGAGATTGCAAGTCAGAACTCCAATCTATGGCCTGGATTTTCAGTTCTTCCAATGGTTGATGATATAAAAGAAATGCTGGGTAATAACCTTCCAAATGGAATATTTGTAAATGGTGTATTTGAGGATACACCTGCTTTTGAAGCCGGACTGGAATATCAGGATATCATTACAAAAATAAATAATCAGACAATAAATAATATGATGGATTTTTATACTATTTTGAACGATAAAAAGAATAGAAACCTTGATTTAACTGTTTTTAGAAATGGCCTTGAACTCGAAATAAAGTTGACCCGGTTAGAATAGATATGAAAAAGATATTTGTGCCGTATAAAACTGTTCGAAATAATGCTCTAATACTTGCCCGTAAGATCTATTCGGACGGTTTTATACCGGATGTTATTTATGTATTATTACGCGGCGGAGCATATGTTGGTAATGTAATAAGTGAATATTTTAAAATCTTGCGGAAAAATGAACGTCCTGCTTTTTATGCAGCTGTTGTTGCAAGATCTTATGAAGATATCAATGCACGGGTTAATGTAAGGATTGACGGATGGACTTACAATCCGGAGCATCTTAGAACAGGAGACAAAATATTTTTAATAGACGATATAGTTGATTCTGGTTATACAATTAATTATCTTACTGGAATCCTGCTGGAAAAGGGTATCCCGAGAAATGATATTAAGGTGATTGTTCATGATTATAAAGAACGTACTTATTTAAAAGAACAGTTACCTATTAGGCCCGATTATTGCTGTGTACATCATATAATAAATAAAAAGGAAGAAGATTTCTGGATTCATTATATGAGCCATGAGCTTGTTGGACTAACAGAAGAAGAACGTGAAAATTATTATTATAAAGATGATAAGGAACTTAAAAATGCTATTGGTTTTTTATAATACTAGTATAATACCAGCATAATATGTCCAGCGGAAAATTTATCTTCCGGACTATAAGTAATATTTATTAGGAATTAGTTTTATGAGAAAAAGTATATTTCAGTTAGTATTTTATTTATTTTTTCTCAGTGGAACGATCTGTGGAACTATCAGTGCGCAAACTACAGAAAACATTTCCTATTCTCATCTGCCTGGAGTATATAAAGAGAATATTTCATTAGATATACAGCCTGCAGATGAACAGAAAATATATATAAATTACACACCGACTTTAGAAGAGAACTGGGTAATTTTTAAGGAGCCACTGGAATTAAGCGCTTTGGTAGGTGAAGAACGCGAATATTTAATTGGAATTAGAGCTATTGATAATAATAATAATGTACTTGAACAAAGGGACCTAATATTCAAAATAGATAAAAATCAGCCTGTAATACCGCAGATTGAGCCAAAGCCCGGGGAATTTACCGAAGAATTTAATATTAGATTTTTTAGTGATGAGGATGTATTTTACAGTATAAATGGTAATATTTTTAGCGATGCAGTATTATGGGAAAATATACCTTTAATATTAAAGTGTGAACCGGATTATAAAGAAAATTATATAATTCAGGCTTATTCGAGAGATAAAGCTGGAAATAGAAGTAATGTAGTTTCATTCAACTATATAATTGACAGATCTCAGTTAAATGACCTCCCATCAAAAATAAATATATTAAGTCCTGTAACCGGGGATTTTGCTAATTATCAATTACTTTATATTAAATCATTAAACATAAAATGGATAAAGTATACTATAGATGGAAGTGATCCTCTTACAAATGGTCTACCATATACATCACCTGTTAATTTAATTGAGTCCGGAAATGTTCATTTAAGAATTGCAGCTGGAACAATGTCTGATGAAGTAATGATAGATGAAATTGATTATACAGTAAGAACAGAAGCACAGGGAAAAATTATCTCGAATGTAAAGAGCGGAGTTTATGACCAGTCTCTAATAATAAATTTATTTTCCACATTAACTAATGAATTATATTATACATTTAGTGAAAGAAGCCCTGGGATTTATGATTATATTTATAATGAAGATATTGTAATTAATGCAATTAGTAATACAGAAAAATATTCTATTTTAAGAATTAGAGCCAGGTACCCGGACGGAGACTGGAGTGAAGATTACAGGTTCTTTTTTAGTATAGATACAAGTAATGTGATTGAAGAATTAAAAACAAGTGAAGAAAGTACAGGTGGCGATGAAAACAAAATACAGAGAGCTGATATTAATGAACTTTTAACATTAGAACAATTCGTAGATCAGTATTTACGTGAATCCGTAGAGGAAACATTTACAGCAGAGCAGGAAGAGACTTTAATTACAGAAAGGATTAATGAACTTATTAATATTAAATTGTCTACAAATGAAGAAACAAATATGCCGGTTATCATTACTGTAGACAGCCCGGACAATATTAAAATTGTATATGAAATATCGAGTGATTATCCGGTAATTCCTGATATTAATTCACCAGTTGCATACGACGTAATGAAACTTTCTGTTCCATATGGAATGGAACAGAAATTTATTTTAAATTTTGCTGTAATAGAAAATAGTAACATTTATTTAATTGGGGATCCATATTACATTATAATAGATAAATTACCGCCTGGAATACCTCAATTTTCGCAACCTTCAAATACAGTATCTGATGATAGTATGGTTCTGGAAATATCAGGAAGCGGAACAGTACTTTTTGAAATAACAAATG
>SDBV01002631.1_pt1 | contig 26781 bp, 29 predicted proteins | sample 2277081 | NCBI WGS metagenome assembly SDBV01 (sample SAMN10402039, study PRJNA504765) | marine sediment metagenome | isolation source: marine sediment core GS10_PC15, 223 cmbsf | place: Arctic Ocean: Southern Knipovich Ridge | collected 2010 | reverse complement strand
GTCGCCCTCGTCGTAGTACGCAGTCTCCATCTCCGTATCATCGGCGAAGGTCACGGTGTCGAGCAGGTCGGGAAGCTCTTCCAGCGTCGACAGTTCCAGCGGGAACTTCGTCGCGTTGGGCAGCACCTGAATGGTGTAGTCCGTGTTGAGCTTCTGTCCGGTCTTGATGACCTTGACGTTCCGGCCCGTGGTCGGATGCGTGATGTTGCCCCAGTCGGGGTCGCGGATGATCATCACGATGTCCCGCCAGCAGGTCGTCGGCGCGCGCCACACCTGGATGCCCTTGTCCTTGGCGTTGACATCGACGATGGTGATCAGGTAGCGCTTCTTCGAGCGCACCTGCTTGTACTCCGCCTGCTGCGCAGGGTCGTCCGACGCCTTCAACTCGTCAGCGATGTCGCATAGGGAGCATGCCTCGTCCTCGTTCACGGAGCGGGCACACGGGAACGTCCGGTTCTTCGGGCCGATGCCGTAGTGGAAGTCTACCCGCTGGTAGAACTTCGCGCCTGGCTTCGGCGGACAGACACGGATCTTGTTCCCGTCGCCTGGCTGGGGCTGCCAGGAATCTGTGAAGCCGGTGTACGAATCCTCTAGGTCTTCGCCTAGCTCCTCGACGTCCGGTTCGCCCCACGTCTGTTCTTCTGCTGTCATGGGATCACCTCTCTCTGCTATCTGCTCTCACCATACGGATCAGGATGATGCTTGGTACTCGCGCATGTCGCGCATGTTCAATCCGACGAGCATCTCCCGCCGGTGCTCCAGCGACCGGACGATGTACTTCAGGATGCTGGCTGTCCGGCGCGCCGCAAGGTGTACGGCATGTAGCTCCACGTACTCGTCCTCGCTGATGATCTGGTTCTCGATACCCTTCTCGGTGACCTTGCCGCCGCTGCGTCGGAGGGCATGGTCACGATCTGCCGCGTGGAGCTTCAGCGCACGCTCTGTGCGGTCGACATCGAACTCGGCCTCGGCCAGCAGTACCGCCCACCACCCATAGAGGCTCGCCTGCTTCTGCATCTCCCCTGGCACGTCGGTGCGCTGGATACGAAGCTCGCCATACAACTCCTGCAGGTCGCCCTCGACATTCTCCAGGCTCGCCGCGACGACGGGGTCGAAGATGGGCAGGCTGCGGCGGCTGATCTTACCCTTGGGCATACTCAAACACGCAGGTCGGGATCATCTAGGGGCACGCCCAGGTGGAGTAGCTCCGCCACCAGATCACGGTAGATCGCCTCCGGCGAACGGTTGGCGTCGAGCACGATGTCGAACTTGCCACCCGCGACGTAGGGCAGTAGGCTGACCTCGGTCACGGCATTGAGTGTCTCATCCAGTTGGCGCGGGTCGGTCACACCACTCTGCACAAGGTAATCACGGCACCGCTGCTCGGCCACGTCCAGCCAGACCATCACCCAGTTGTCCGGCGGCGCGATGGTACACAGGTGATCGAACTCTTCCGGCCTGCGAAGATCGTCCACTACGACGTCGTCGATCTGTGGGATACGCTCCAGCAGCTTCTTCGCCCAGTAGTGAGCGTCGCCGGTGGAGACGTTGCGGGCAGGCCCCCACGCCACGAGCAGCGCACGGTAGCGTTCCTTCTTCCCTGCCTCGGTCAGTTCCTCCATGGTCACGCCGAAGGCTTCGCAGATCTCCTGGCGGATGGGTGTGACGAAGCTGAAGCGCCTGACGCCGTAGTGATCCGCCAGCATGTTAGCCACGCTGGTCTTGCCCGCGCCGATGCGACCGCCGATGCAGATGCGAATGCTCATTCTTATTCCTCTACCGTCCGTGTGTCCTCTAGGAACGTCAGATACTCCGTCAGGGATGTACGCCGGACACCCTCGACGTTGATGCCCTCGTTGTACGCGCGGGCGCACATGAACACATCCAGCACGTGCGCCATACGCATGCTCGCACACTTACCTGGGTCGTCATCGATGAACGCGCTCATGCCCAGGCGGTATGCGGTCAGCCCCTTGGCCCCGACCACATGGATGTGATCGAGACCCTCGATGGGGAAGTTGTTGCGCTGCAGCCACTGACCCGTCGCCTCTCGCACGAGAAGACGGTTGCCGCGCCGCGATGTGATGTAGTGCAGATCGTAGTAGGCATTCAGTCCGACCATCTTCAGCCGGTCGTCATCGCTGACGAAGCAGGGCAGGTGCGACCAGAAGGCTATGTCAAACCGTTCGATGAACCCGAAGGCCATGTCGAACGCCTCGGCAGGCAGGTCGCCGTAGTAGTCTGTGGGATCATGCAGCGTCGCGGCCAGGATAGGATTCAGCGCGGCGCGTAGGATGCCCTCGCCCTCTTGATCGGACAGGTCGCGGGCATGAGCGATCTCTGTCTCCTGGAGCAGGCTACCGATGATCTGGTACGGCCCGATGAAGTTGCTCAAAACTCCATCGAGATCGAATCCAACAACAGGCCTAGGCGACATGTGCCTTCTCCTGTGCATGCTGTCGCCGATGGCAGTTGGCGCAGAGCACAATGCACTTCGTTAGCTCGCGTTCTATCCGCGCTCGGCCCCAGTGATGGACGGCCTGTGAAATATCCTTCTCCTTCTCTGCGAGGTGGTGCCAGTCCAACACGACAGGATCGTGCTCATAGCAATCGCGACAGCCGCGTGTTATCTTCTCCTGCAGTAGCCATGCTTGTGTAGCGCGAAGGCGAGCCTGTCGCGTCCGACGGAGGTGCTCGTGGTAGCTCGCCGGAGCAGCCGCATGCCAGTCTCGATTGTACTTACGGAAGGCGGCAGCCTCCTTCGCGGACATATCACCAACCATCGTCTTGGCAGGGAAGCCGCGTGTTCGTGATCTAGCCATCGGACTCCTGTGTGCTGAGCACCTGGACGTCAGCGCCTCGCGCGCGGGCGGTCGCGGCGGCGGAGGTGATCAGTGCCTTGCGGGAAGCGTCGGCCTCGTCCAGCGCGGGAATGTGACGGATCGTCGGCTGCACTAGTTGCAGGCCGATGTGGAAGGTGAGGGTTACGTCGTAGAAGCGCATCACTTTACCATACGGCAGTGGCCCGATTAGGTGACTGGCGGGGGAGCGCTACTTGCGTCCCCTCCGACGCGCCAGACTCTCGCGGCCTCTCTTGGAGCGAATCTGGCGGGCCTTCTCTGCAGCCTCCGTGACGGCATCGCCTAGATCACCCTCCCGCATCTCCTTGCGGGTCATCTTGCCGGTGCCGTGCCGGATCTTCACGATGTGTCGATCTGCCTCGACCTCGAAGAGCGCCTTGATCGTAGGCTCCGGCGGCACTGTCTGACCATCCTCGTCGAGGGGCGGCATGAGGATGGCACTGAACTCCTTGAGCGCGGTCTTGTTGGTGCGCTTGCAGTGGGCGCACCGGATATCATCGCCAGGCGCGGCGGCGGGGCCGACCGACTGCGCGCATCCTGGTTGGCAGCCGTAGATGATCTCACCCTTGACGAGAGTCTCGTCATCCATGATGTACTCGCTGGGATGGCTGGCACGGTTGTCGACCGCCTTGCCGCCGCCCATCACCTTGCGAGTCTCGATCACTACGCCGGTACCGACGACGGCGGCCTTGCGCTCGACCCTCCGGCGGGCCTCTGGTGCCGCTGGGTGTGCGGTTCCGGTCTGGCAGTAAGTGATGGTCAGCGTCGACGGGTCGGTCAGCACTCTGACGCGCCCGCTGAATCGTTGGCCCTCGCCGTCCACCAGCTTCTGGGTGGCGGTACGTGCGCGCCGCTTGGCGAACTCGAACGTATCCTCATCGACATGTCCGAAGGCCGTGTCCTGTCCACCCACAGCATCTTCGAAGATGGTCTGCAGCGGCAGGGCCTTGACCTCCTCTCGTGTGGTTAGTTGCTGCATGCCTACTCTCCTTTCTCACATGTCACCGAGCACTGATGGTCGGCGAACACGGCTGGCTTCGCTGTGGAGATGCTTACCTTGACGCGGGCGGTGCCGTAGGCATAGAACCACGCGCGGTCGTTATGTTGGAGCGCCATCCGGCGACCGCGCTCGACGTTCCGCTCCGCTGTCCGCTTGGAGCGGTAGGGGCCGAGCAGGAATCCGTGACGTCCTGCGTCGATGACCGTAACGTAGTATCCGGCTCGAAGCATGTCTAGGCAGCTTCCTTCTTGATGGCCTGGAGCACCTTCGCCAGGGCCGCGTGGTTCTTGCCACCTACGTGCCATGTCGTTAGGGCTTCGAGCGGCGTGCTTTCCTTCCAGTCGTAGATGGATGCTATCGTGCCGTCATCGAATCGGATGTACCATTCAGCTCTGGTCTTCCCGTCATCGCCTCCGCCCTCCGGCGGGCCGAAGACTTCCTGGAGGTCTTCGAACGTGGCCTCGATCTCACCCACCAAGCCTGTGCCGTAGATGTCCTCTCGTGCGGGCTGTGTGTGCGTCATGTCTGTTCTCCTTTCATCTGTAGTATCGGCACCGGCGTGGGAATCCGCAGTCCCTAAGTGTTAAATCTTCGGGCGGGCCATGGCCTCCGTCCGGCGGAAGGCTCCGCGTCCCACCGGCGGGCGTGCCTCCTGAATCGCATCGCGCAGGGCCTCGACCGTCAGGCGGCCAGGGTCAGTCCCCTCCGGCAGAGTCGCCTGGAGCACTTCGATCCTGCCCCGCAGCGCGCGGGCTGCCTCGTACGCCTGGGGCAGGCCGGTGTCGTCTTCATCCCAGCAGATGATAACGCGCTTGACGCCAGCTTGTATCAGGAGCGTGCGCTGCGCCTGGCTCAGGTGCGTGCCCAACGTGGCCACGGCCATGTCCGGTATCCGCAGTGCGTCGAACACGCCCTCGACCAGCACGACCTCCTCCTGACCGGCCAGCCGATCCAGGTTGAACAGTGCGCGAGAGTTGTCGGCACCTATCGGCGAGCGGTACTTAGGCTGGCGCTCCCTGCTGATGGCCCGCGCGACGAACGTCATCAGTTGGCCGTACATGACGACGGGTACTATCACCCGCCAGGCCATCTCGCCGGAGCGCGCGAAGCCAATGCCGTAGTCCTGCACCTGCTGAATGCGCAGGCTGCGACCCTGGATGAGGTATCGCCAGAACCTTCCGTTCCGCTTGAGCATAGGCATCTTCAGCGGCTCGAACTCCGTGGGCAGTGTGATGGCCGCGGCGACGAGCTTCGCAGGAGGATCGGCAGTTGCCTGAAGCTCCGTCAGTCCCCGTCGCCGGTTGCGGCCCGCCAAGATCATTTCCACAGAGGCTTCGTAGGTCAGCCCAAGCATGCGCATTAGGAAGCCCACCAGATTACCGGCCTCGTCGCAGTTAAAGCAGTGCCAGAGCTTCGTCGTGGTATTCACGCCCAGGCGCGCGCGGGTGTCTCCGCAGAATGGACAGTCCCCACGAAGCTCTTCGCCGTAGTACTCATCGAGGGATACATTGCCGCGCGCGGCAGCGCTGACAATGTTGAAGTCCTCGACGGCAGCGTCCCAGACTCTAGTTTGCGGCATCGTCTGGCGGCCCCTCGGCGTCGCTATGATCGGCGTCGCTCATCACATCCAGCTCATAGACCACGTTCGGCTCGACCGCACTCTCTGGATCGCGGTCGATGATATCCTTGATCTCCTTGAACGTCGCGCTCTCATAGAAGAGTCGGACGGGCACCTGGTTGCCCGCGATGTACTCACCGGCGCGGCGAGCGGCCACCACCTGGATGCGGGCCGAGCGACGGCCATTCTCATCTGGCGTCTCTTCATGATCGATCTGGAGCAGACCGAACACGAAATCTACGGCGAAGAGCTTGTCGAAGGAGATGGCGACATCGTCCAGCGATATCTTCTTCCGTCGGAGCGCCGCCCGATTGACCTGTGAGGCTGTCCAGACCGCTACATCGTACTCCTTGGCGATGGAGGTAATGTCCGTGTAGATCGTTGCTAATTCGGCGTACCGCTTGTCCTCCTTGTACCGTCCGGCAGTCATCAGGTCAGCATAGTCAATCACGACCATGTCGATACGGATGCCCTGCGTCGCTAGCTCCTCGATGTCCTGGCTGAGGGTATCAGGCGTACACTTGCGCGGGGAGATCTCCTTGACCACGGCGGTCGCGTGTTCGAAGCCCAGCACCTGCATGCTCTCGGTAATCTGTATCTCGGCCTTGAACTCGCTGCCGACGAGGTCGGTGGACAGACTATTGATCGGCACGCCAGACATCCGACTGATCAGGCGCGCCGCCCAATCGTCGCCGGACATCTCCAGCGTGTAGCACAGCACACTCTGGTCGATCAATACAGCGCTACCCGCTACGTAGGGCAGCCACATGGACTTGCCCTTGCTCTTCGCTGCCATCAAGACCGCCGTCTCCTTCTTCCGCAGGCCGCCGGATAGGAAGGCGTCGAGCGTCGGTACGCCGGTTGGAATATTCTCCACGTCGCGGTCGCGCACACTCAGCCGTGTCAGCAACGGATCGATCTCCTCTGGATAGATCGCGCCCACGGATCGCACGAGCCGGATGGCGTTGGCATCCTCCACCAGTTGGATAACCTCGTCCTGGCGACCCTCCTCGATCAGTGGCTGGCTCTCCATGACCGCGCAGAGGATTGCCTGCCGCCGGATGTACTCCTCGGCGGTCTCCATGACGTAGGTGAAGGTGTCGTCGTCGACCTCCGGCAGCCCGTCCCAGCGGAGCAGCACGGCCTCGGCCATATCAGGATTGGCCTTCTCCGCATGTAGCTCCTGCTCGACGATGGTGCGGGTCAGCGCCGTGTCGTACGTGGCGTAGTGCTCCTGGGCCTTGTCCACCAGCCAGGCGGTCTCGGCATCCCCGAAGAACCGACCCTCCAGAAGCTTGGAGTAGGCCAACAGGAACTGCTCGTCGCTGGTGACCAGGGTCACCAGCGCGGAGACATACGACGGTGAGTAGAATGCTTGGTCGGGCATCAGCTAGTCCTGGCCGAGGGCTGCTCGTCAGCCTTCTTCTCCATGACGATGCGGTTGATGCTGGCGGCGAAGGTTGGGATCGATACCTCCTCGTACCGGATGACCTCTGATCCAACACCCTTGGCCAGCAGGTACCAGCACAGGCGCTTCAACTCATCCAGACCGAAGGTCTCCAGCAGGTCGTGGACGAGCTTGCTGTCGCGGCCCCGCACGACGTGGTACTGCTCGCTCCGGTGCTGCTCGTACTTCTCGCGCCAGTAGCAGGTGAAGCGGTTGATGTCAGATCGGCTGACATCCAGCTTCACGCCGGAGGGCAGATTCTTGACCTGTCGTTCCACCATCTCCGGCACGTCAGGGACGTCGCGGACTGTGATTGTGAAGGGCATGAATTTCCCCCATCTACACTTGATGAATCCTAGGTGCTCTAGATCGAGCAGGATTTCGCGGTAGCGATTGTGGCCGATGCGAAGCGTGGTTCGGATCGCGACGGCACGCGCGGGCTGCTCCTCGTTGACTGCCACCCGCCGAAGATATCGGTAGACCCGCAGTGCATCCTCGTGTAGCCATTCGCCCCAGTGAGGCCAGGAAGCATTCGGATGCCAACCATTCACCTCTGGGGCAGGCAGGACACGCTCGTAGTAGGGCGAGCGCAAACCAGGAAGTATAGAAACTTCAGAAACTCTCTCCTTATCTATTCTAGTCTTTCTCTTGATTATCCGTCTACTCATCACTTACCAATACACAATACTAAAGGGAAGAGTTTGTTGAGTTTTAGAGATTCTATCAATCCATTCCCTCGTCCACAGCTACGAATCCGTACTCCTCCAGCTGCTTCAGTGCCGTCCAGAACGCCGAGCGTGACATCAGTAGCTCGGCGGCCAGCAGACGCACATCCACCATCTCGCCGTCGAACAAGTCCTTGCGCAAGGTGGTGTACACCGCCTGCGCCTTCCGGTTCAGTATCCCTTTCCAGTGGCGCGTCCACCGCTTCGGAAGCTCCTGCGAGATCGGTTCGGAGTGGTGGATCATGACGCGCGTCGGCTGCATCAGGGTGCTCCCGCCCGCTGCCACTGTAGGTCGTCCGGCGCTAGCTCTATGCCGCCGGTCATGTGGCGTAGCGTCTCCAGCCACGGCCAGTGCATCCGTTCGACCGCTGCCAGGCACGTCTGCGGCGGTGCGCCTGCCTCCAGCATGATGTGGCCGAGGGCGACCTCCGCACAGGCGAAGTTGTAGGCGTCGAGCTTATCCGCGTACTCGATGATCTGACCCTCTAGCGTATCCGTCTCCATGCGCCGCGCCGCGAACAACATGTAGTTGGCCATTGCCTCCGGCAGGCCGCCGTAGATCACGCCCTCCGCCTCCCGCTCGATCGCAGCCAGGGCGGCCTTGAACGTCGGGTGCTTCGTCTTCAGGTGGCCGCCTGGTGAGTCGCCGGTCAAGCACTCAGCCACATCATGTGCGAGCGCGCCCGCGAGCACCCGCTCGATGTTCGGGTTGTCGATGTTGTAGTACCGGAGGGCCAAGGCAACGATCAGTCCGATGCGTGCGACGCTGCCTTCATGCGCCATTAGACTTTCGCGTGGCTGCAGCATCAAGCGGCTATGCCAGCGCGTCAGATCGTGCTCGCGCCGGTCGGCGAGGAGGGTGGCGATGCTCAGAGTGGCAATGCTCATTTCTTGGCCTTACCTTTCTTGGCCGGTGCTTGGTTGCCCCACACGGCATCGCCCTTGCTGGCGTCTAGCCCGCTCCACAATCGTCGTGCGAACAGTTCCAGATAGGGGCCAGGAGAGACGCGCATGACCATCGGCCAGAAGAACTCATCCGGCTTGACGCTGTGTCCGCCCGCCCGTGGTGCGTAGAACTGCGTGTCGTACTTCGCCGTCCGTGCCGGTAGGTGGCCCTTCACCCCGAACAAGATCTGCTCGGTCGTGCCACGATAGTAGACGCCCTGGCCGCCGTGGTCTGGGAGCACCAGCCCGTCAGCGCGGACGCTGTCCTTGCGCGTCTTGTTCCAGGTGACCTGCGTGATGTAGCGGAAGCCCCATGCATCCATCACGTCGAGGCCTTCGCGTAGCCTGCCGTTGATCGCCCACAGATAGAGATGGCAATTCTCGGCGGCGGCCCGCAGCACACCGCAACCCTTGCACTTCGCCTTCGGGTCGGTTGCGATATTGAAGTAGGGGCACAGCGGTCTGTGCTCGCCCATCGCTTCAATGGCGGCCACCGGCATGGTCGGGTACTGCGCGGTAGCGTGTGAGACATCCCACGGAGGATCGCCTACGATGGTCTGGAACTGACCGGCGGGAATCTTCCCTGGGTCATGCACCTCATCGTACTCTTGCGTGCCCTTCGCGCCCGTCGCGCGCGGCGGCTTGTAATCAGGATGTGCTACCTGCACCAGCCAATCGCTAGGGTTTATTCCATGACGCTCATCATCTGCATCATAATCCTCCAGCCAATGGATGGCGTAGCCCGCTCGCACGCAGGCGATGGCAAGGGAGCGTCCGTGCAGCACCTTGTCGCTGAGCATAATGATCGGTCGATGCTGCTGCTCGGCATCCTCGACCAGGACACGGAGCCGCTCGATCTCGTCCTCCTTCGGAGGGCCAAATTTCTTAGACACGTCTTCGCGCCACATCTTCGGGTCGGCGTATTCCCAGCCAGGCAGCTTCTTGGTCACGGGTTCACCTCCAGAGTTGCTTCATCTCGTCGATGGTGCCACGGCTAACCGTGAACCCATCGGTGCCCTCGTATGCGCGCGTACGCGCACGGGCGTGCTTGCGCAGGCGACGACTGAGTGCATCAGCAAAGTCCACGACGATCAGCCTATCCTTGCCCTCGGCGATTCGCATGCCGCGTCCCACCGCCTGGATCGCGCGATGCTCTGCCTTGCCTCCCCGCGCATTGATCAGGCAGGAGATGGCTGGCACGTCCACGCCCTCATCGAAGATGCTCGTCGCTATTACAATAGGCAGCGTGCGGGCAGCCAGGCCCTCCAGCCCCTTCTTCCGGCGGGCCATGCCGGACGAGCCGTGGAGGAACTGAGAGTCTACCAGGAGGCGCTCCAGGTGTTCGCCATGGTCGATCCGGTCGACCAGCACCAGGATCGTGTGCCCTAGCTCGCGTAGGTCGTGGGCGGCCTCCTGCACCAGCTTGTTCCGGTGGCTGTTGTCGACCACGCCGTCCTGGTACTCGCCCCAGGCATGCAGCATGGGTGTCTCCGTGCGGTTGACGTACTTAGGATTCTTCCGCATATCCGCCTGCCCGTCCTTGCTGGCCTGCCAGGGCAGCATCTTCATCTCCTCCCGTTCCTGTAGCTCCCTGGCCAGCGTGGGTTCGGCGTCGTACTCCAGCATGAAGATCTCTGGTGGGACAGCGTATCCGCCTTCGATTAGCTCGGCGGGCGTTTCCTCATAGATGGCGGGGCCGGTGGCACCGACCAGCTTAAGCTCGGTGCCCACATCCTTGTCCGGCGTCGCGCTGTAGCCGAAGCGGAAGCGCGCGGGGATGGCCTGAGCCACCTGGAAGAACGTCGGAGCAGGCACGTGATGGCACTCGTCGAAGTGGACGACGTCAAACTCGGCTAGGAACGCCCGCATCAGATCCGCCGACGCCGCCGCCTCGGCCAGACCGTAACGGAAGTCATCCTCGCGTGCGACGTTGCGGCGACGGAGCATGAGTAGGGGCTTGACCTTCTCGCCCGTGCGCGCGGAGTGGATGGCCGCTTCCTTGTTGGCCTCCTTGCGTGGCGCATTCCGCTTCGTCAGGTAGCCCTTGATGAAGCGGGCGGATGCATTCAGGTGTGCGTAGACCGTCTGGAACATCGCGATGGTGATGTCTCCTGGCTGCCACGTGCTGTCGCCCACGATGCCCACCAGCGTGCTGTCCTTGGGGAGGCTGTAGGCCTTCTGATAGCGACGGGCGGTCTGGGTAACAAGCTCGCGCCTGTGCGCCAGCACAATCGTCCTGCGCGCTAGGCTGCGTGTGATCTCAATGAGCACCTCGGTCTTGCCTGCGCTGGTCGCCATGTGCAGCACACCTGCCTCCTTCGCCAGGGCTGCCGCCACCGCTTCCTTCTGATAGGGCCGGAGGTTGATCATGCTCGGCAGGTCAACCAGGGTCGCGCACGTGTCGCGCGCAGGCGCGCGCTCATCCACATGACGCACACGGACGCCCTGATGGTGCAAGGAAGCCGCCACGTGCGGCCACAGCCCAGCAGGGAAGGCGTTATCGGAGCGAAGTAGCCTGGTATATCCGTCCCACCGGCGCGCCTTGAACGCGCTGGAGAATTGGTAGCCTGGCGCACGGAACGACAACAACGCATTCACCGCCTCGATGACGGTAGCGCTACCCTCGATGCGGGCGGTGATGGTGCCGTGGAATATCTTGGCAGTAGCGGCCAAGGATGCTCTACCTACTCGGCTGGCGGTGCGTCTTCGTTCGACGCATCGTCCTTCTCCGCTGGTGGCGGTGCGTCTTCGTTCGACGCATCGTCCTTCTCCGTTGGTACTTCGTCTCCGCTAGCCACCTGTAGTGCGGAAGCGAACTTCAACCGAACGTTCTGGATCAGCGGCAGGGCCTGTACCAGGTGATCAGGCGTACCACTTATCGGCAGATCGCGCAGAGCCTGCACAAGGAATTGAAGCTCCTGCTGACCGAAGGAAATGGATACCTCACGGATTGGCTGCGGGGTGTGTTGCCGCTTGCGCGTAGCAGCAGCCGCTTTCTTCTTCGTAGACGTCATTGGTTTCACCTCCATGATATTACTATAGCCGTTTTATTGTATCATGAGCAATGATTTATTGTCACACGATCATTATCGCCCATGACCAATCTTCAATCGCTGTGACGCAAGGCCAGCCGGAGCCGCCGCGTACCTCCCATCCCACGTAATGCCTGTAGCCCCCGTCGAAGGCGACGTATAGCTGCTGGTGATTGTGGTTGAGAAGCCGGAGTGTAGATAGTGTTTACTCAAGCCAATATCAACGGAGATAACATTAGCGCCATCCCACGATAGGCCCCACTGGCCGGTGGATGGAGCCGCATAGCTGCTCGTAATTGTAGCCGTGAAGCCAGAGTGAAGGTAATGCTTATCGTCGACACCGCCTGAAGAGATGACGTTCGTATCATCCCAAGTAATACCGAGCGCATTGCCGTCTTCTGATGCGTAGCTGCTGGTGATTGTGGCCGAGAACCCCGAGTGAAGATGGTGCTTACTGGCGATTGCAGAGATGACATTCGTATCATCCCATGTAATACCTGTAGCAGCGGCTAATGCGTAGCTGCTGGTGATTGTGGCCGAGAACCCCGAGTGAAGGTAGTGCTTACCGGATGTTTCGTTTGCGGAGATGACATTCGTACCGTCCCAAGTAATTCCCGTAGAAACACCCGCCGCTGGGGCTGCATAGCTACTCGTAATTGTAGCCGCGAAGCCAGAATGTAGATAGTGCCTAACAGCGATATAGTCTGCGGAAATAACATTCGACATTAGACGGCCATTTCTTTGATGTGCGTCTGCACGAGCTCGTAATCCGCCCAGATGTCGTAGCCATGCTCCTTCGCCTGCTCGCAGAAATAGAAGTCCTCAGTTCGACGCAGCAGCCCGTCATCGTCATATAGACAACGGAACCAAGGTCGGGGCAGCGCCTCGAACACACTTCGTGCAACCAGCAGGCCCGAACCTCCAACGGCATCTACCATCTGCAAACCCTGCTGGGGTAGATGCTCCTTGTAACTACCCTCGCTTGCGGTCAGCGCCATCAACACACGGTCATCTCCCTTCAGCGTCGGATGCGGGGCGCTTGTGATGGGTAGTTCATATGACAACAGGCGCTGGATCGTTCCTTGCTTTGGCACACAGTCGGCGTCGAGCAGGAAGAGATGGCTGCACTTAGACGCAAGGAAACGCTGCACCTGCACGTTGCGGACATGCTGCAATGGCGCGCCGTCATTCACGAGATACACCTCGACATGTGGAGCAAGCTCCACGAAGGTGCGGAGTACCCACTCCATCGTCTCGGCGCGTACGCTTCCCTTAGTAGGGATGGAGATGCAGACACGGGGCATGGCTAGTCCCCTAGTATAGGTAGGAAGTCCACCATCTTGCGGTGAAGACGCTTGTTCACGCCAGGCACCTTATCGTTAGGGTCAAGTGCCCGCAAGTCCTCTGCCGTCAATGAGATGTTCGCCACCTGCTTTGCGGCGATGGCTGTGATCCGGTCGGGGTCGAGCACGATCTCTTCGGACTCACCTTTTGCTACACGCCATGCTTCCATAAGGGCATCTGCCGCAGCGGGTGTGATGATCTTCATGTCAGGATCGGCGGCATACTTGCCTGCCAGTGCATCTTCTAGGATGATGATGCACCAAGCATCCTGGCCGCCGCGCGCGATATGACCGGAGTAGGCATTGGACTGGTTCACGTTCAGCGGCCCCAGCCCATTGCTATCGACCTCTTGCGCCCTATAACGAGTCGGGTAGATCATCAGATCTTCGCCCTCCACGCCGCGTCGGATATGTACTTTCAAGATCTTCATCTACACAACCTCCAGCCGTTTTCGATTCTCGTCGCGCACGTTGAAGACAGGAGCCGTCAAGTCGATCAGCGAAAACAGCGCTTGTTGCGGGCCGTATTCCTTCAGACTTTCATAGCTCGTCATGATATAGGACACCTGAAACTTGAGCAGCGCAGAGAAGATATAGGGATAGGCCATGCGGATGTTGCTGATGGCGCTCTCGAAACTATGTCCCCAGTGCTCGACCTGGGAGCGAGCCATCGCTGTCCAGTCACGCATCGTGACGACAGCGTAGACTTCGTAGCCAGCCGAACGGAGATGATGAATCAGCAGCTCGATAGGTGGCCACTCGCCTGCGTGCGGAACGCTGCGACGCCAGACGATAGGGCTTTCCTCGGTCGGCCAGGCTCGATCAAAGCGTTGCGTATGACCCGCATCGCCAATGCATCCGGCGGCCAGCAGTAGCTCGGTCATCATTCTAGTCCCGCTAGACTCCGGCCCCAGAACGAGGTACGCCTTTAACACCAACCCCTCCATCCACACTTGTCGCAGATAGCTCGCGCCAACTCTCTTAGCTGTGGATGCATCTGACGCGCCTCTGTCCAATACATCTCACCAGCGCAGCCTCTCTCTGTACACTGTACGCCGGAGGGTACCGCAGGGCGCAGGGCAGTCTGCTCTCCCTTCGTCTTCTTCTCTTGCTCCCTAGCGTAATCTCTCAAGGCCATGCTGCTCTCCTAATCGTCTATCACTGTGTAGCTAACGGAGCCATGCACGTTGATCACCGCGCTAAGTTCTAGGTTGAGTGGAGTCGCTGCGCTGCCTACAAACAGCGGGACGAGTCCGCCTGCGGGACTAACCCATCCCTCGCGTTCCTGCAACGGGATTTGCCCCGTGAAGGGTGTACCGCCCGCGCCGTCTTCCCAGCGAGCATCGACCGTCCCATCAGAGACTATGAAATACGACCAGACTGCGATACGCTTGCCTGCTGCTTGCGCGGCGACAATGGTGTTGTCTCCGCTGCTGGCATCGTTGATATCCGCGAATTGTGGATTGAAGTCTCCTCGCACACGCAGGTAACCGCTACGGTCGAAGAGGGCGTCTACACGATCTTCGGCCGCCACCTCATCGGGCTGGGCCGTGGATGATTGCGCCCGTCCGCCGAACTTGACAGGGCCACCCGCATCCGGTGCGTCATGAGCCTCGTCACCAGTAATCTGCATGGCGGCATTGTTGAAGGTAACGTTCGTGATAGAAGCCACGACGACGTCGCCGATATTCACACCAGAGTTCGCTGCTAGCTTACCAATCGCATTGGTGCCAGAAGGGAGCGCGGCCACGATGTCGACCTGAAGTTCGTTGCCAGCCAGCGCGGCATCGAGGGCATTGTCGTGTGTCCAGAGTGCGCCATTTGCGTCGACCAGGAGATATACAGCGTCGCCTTCCGCAGGCGTCAGACCGGCGAGTGCGTCGTCACGCGCCGCGCCTACCAACACCAACGGAACGGATGCTGTCGCCAGACCTCCAGGCGCGCCGACAGCATCGTCATGGACGTGCGTCGCTACGGCAAGGAATCCGACAACGTTTGTTCCTGTAGCAGTGACTCCTGTATCAACTGCAAACCATCCAGCGGCTACGTTGCCGTCAGTCGTTCCGAAGTGGAGCTTGGCTCCACCCGATTCTGTTGGTGCTGCTGGATAGGGCATATATTTCCTTCTCTCTAATTATATCCCTTGCTAGGCAATGATCGCAACCCTAGGTGCTACTGTATCCAATTGAGTGTGAGCACATTTGCTGGGGATACAACATTAGATAGATCACAGATTACACATTCCGCGCCTGTCGGCCCTTGCCCGATTAGTTGAATTTGGTTCCCCGCCACGCGGGTGAAGAAATGCATGTCACCGAAATCGGGGATAGAGGGCGTGGCCATGTCCTCCAGTTGAATGTAGCCCTGAAGGATTTCCAGATCACTCCCTGCCGCAAGTCGAACTGCTCCCTTTGTCGCGTGGGCGGTAGATTCCAGGACTAGATTCTCGCCCGCGACAATACCGCCAATGAGCGTCTGCCCTCCCGCAAGTCCTGTCCCCAGGATGAGTGTGCCGCTTCCGTCCGGCACCGTCAGAGTCCGTGTATTGCCTAGCGTGATTCCTGCGAGCTGGAATGCAAGGAGCTTGGTGACATCGCCCTCGTCAAATATCTTGAAGGCATTGTCAGCGAACTCCGTCGTGATGGCCGACGTACCTCCACCGGCAACAAGGTTCGGGATGAGTCCTCGGAGGTCAGTCTCCTGAATGGAAGTCCAGGTGCCTCCCGAAGCAGCCTGGTGGCGCAAGGTGAGCCGCGAGATCAGGAAGGCCGTGCCCTTGAAGTCGTCTGGGATAGTGAAGTCGGTGAAGCCCGACACATCATCGGTCGCATCGCCCTCTTTGTTGTAGGAGCCGGAGGGAAGATTAAGGAACAGATGCGTCTCATCCGTGCCCTCGCTTATGCTCGCCCAGATGACGAGGTTGAAATACTTGCCTGACATGGAGCCACCTGCTGAGTCGATAAGCAGGTCAGCGAGGTCAGTGACGGTCGTGTAAGGAACAGGGTCTGCACCGTCGTGGTAGTTGACGACGTGGATGTTCGTACCAGCACTTGTATCAAACACCGGAGCCGTGTGGAGGTGCATCTGGTAAACCTCGCCTGCCGTCGTGGCGAAGTCTACGTTATCCGGCGCGCCCGCGTTCGGCGTAATCGTAAGGGTCTGAGCAACCCCGCTCTCGTAGGTGGCGGAATGCTGCCGTATCCACCTACCGAGGTGCGAGTAGTGTCCCTGCTCGTCGCTTCCCTGAACATGGTCGTGCCACAAATGGACGACAAGCGCGTTCTCGGTCTGTGTGGTCGCCGCCGATTGCAGGATTACAATAGCAATCGGGACGTGTTCTTCGTCGGGCCAGTTCGACGTGCTGACGGTCAGGGTCTTGTTCGATTGTAGGATATAGACATAGTTAGTCTGTGGGGACGTATCCCCCCCTGGGGTCAGAGCGACGGTGACCGCAGGCGTCGTGTCGAACGTATAGAACCCATCGGAGAAGACGAGGGTGAGGTCACCCCCTCCCGCCTGATCTAGAGCCAGTGTGACCGATGGTGGAGCAGATGAAACGACAACTCGCGTCGTCTCCAAGCTGGTGCCATTGAAGAAGTCGAGCTGCGAGATGCCGCCCACTCGGAAGTGTTCTATGCCAGCGATTGTCGCACGTAGGATGTCCTCGTCGGGGGACGTTTCGGCTCGCCAATGGGTGTCCTGGTCAGCGTCGATGATCTGATCAGCATCATGCAGAGAACCAGATGCCCCCGCACCAGGTAGCAAGTAGCTGCGCCGGTCGGACACCGATGTGATGGCACCGGCAGCAGTCACGACCACGGCCAGCGGTGTGCTCTGGGAAGGGAAGCCGGTTGTGTTGTCCGTGACCGCGCCGGACGTATCGACGAACACGTAGCTCGTATCGTCGTCCGCCAGCGTCAGCGAGCCAGCAGCGATGGAGTAGAAGACTCCGGCCACCCATTCCTGTCCCTGCTCGAAGTCGATGTCCAATCCTGTGGCGGCTGTCACCCGCAGGGAACGTGTGTGCTTCGACCCATACAGAACATGTGGAAGCGGCTCCACGCCCGCCCCTGGCGTCGTAGGCGGCCCGTCTGTGGGGCCACTGCCCGTTGTCGGTGTGGTGATAACGAGGCCGCTGCCGTCGCTGAAGCGCCGGATGTCTGCCTTCAGGCGTTCGATCTCATCCAGCGCCAGGCGGGTCTGATTCTCAGTTTGGTATATCGGCTGCCGTCTCATCGTCCCTATGCCTTCACCCGTTCCAGCCCCTCAGAGCAGAGCCGGTTTTCTGCGAAGCCGGTTGCCGCCGCGATGCCATCAGATACATCTCTCCACGATTCCGTGTCGAAGGGCGCAGGCATCATCAGCACAGTGTTCGCCTCTGCCGTATCCACCTGACCTGCGAACAGAAGTTCGAGACTGGAATCCCAGATCAGGGCGCGCATGTTCGTCGGCGTCGGCGTCGAGGAGATAACCTCCCAGTCAGCCCCGTTATTTCGCGTCCGATATATACCGACAGGGGCAGCACGCAGCATGTAAATGTCCATGCCCGCGAGGAAGAATGCACGCACGGGAGCATTACCCGACGAGGAGAATGTCACACTATGCTCCCAGGTCAATCCGTCGTCATCGCTGTAGTCCACGTGTGTCTCTGGCGTTGCGTAATCGTCATACGCCCACAGGATACGACCATTCTGGCCGACGATAATAGGCAATGGCTGATTCGCATCCGTGAAGTCGGTGAGCACAGGATTGCCTGCGTCGGTCATCTCCTCGCGGGTGTATGTTGCGCCTGCTCCTTCTGTCGCATCCAGCGTAATGAGGAAGACCTGTGCGCGCACCGAGCCTCCTTGCCAGATGATGCCACTGGCAATGATCCGATCTGGATTACTCGGATCTGCTGTGATATTGCGATAGCGTGTGTAGCTACTGTCTGCGGCCTGCGTGGTATCCTCGTAGACCTCCGTCCAGTCCGCGCCATCGTTCGTCGACCGGAAGACCTTCGGTGCGCTGGCCCCACCGAATGAACTGAGCGCATAGAGATCGCCGTTCGCGGCGCGGCAGATGCTAGGGCATTCGGCGACGGTTGTGTTGTTCCAGGTCACGCCCATGTCAGGGCTGATCTGAAGCGTCTCCCAGCTGCCGAACACACCAGTCCCACGTACGCGGAAGATCGTATCATCCATGCCAGGGAAGTGATAGAGATGGACGACCGGCCAGGAGGTGGCATCCTCGCTCTGCTTCACCCAGTCGCCCTGTCCGGTACGCAGGAGCGTCGCCGTCTTGCCTGCACCGGAATCATGAATCGCGGCCAAGACGCCCTCCGCGAATCCTGTGGGACGTCGATACTCAATGGCCAGATTGTATCCGATAGCACTGGCAGGCCAGGCCGTGTTGAATGGCGCACCGAACGGTCGGATGAATGCCCAGGTCGCACCATAGTCGACGGACTTGGCGATACCCTCGTCCATGGCTGCCAGGTACATATCCTGCCAGTTGGTGACGTTGATCAAATGGTGTGGGCGGTTGCCCGCCGTGCCAGGAAGCACATCTGGTCTCGGCCACCAGCCGACGGCGTCATTCGACTGGTAGAAGGTCTTGTCATCCAGCAGCGCGCCGAACTGTTGATGCTGGCCAGCGTTGCCTGCGATGCCGACGCCGTCCGTGCTGACACCAATCATCGCACCGTAGCCAGCCTCCCATCCAGCATTTCCAAGGGGGAAGTAATCCGCGCTGTAGATGTATGGGTTGGATGGTGCGCCGCCGCCGGAGCGCGTGAACAGCAAGCCCAGGTCGCCGGAGGCTTGATTCGATACGGCAACCGCCGTAACTGTGTCGAGCGCATTGCGTGGCTGTGCCGCCGCGCCCGCTCCCTGCGCAATCTCACTCCGCCAGGTGTTCCTGCCATCCGGTAAGTAGTTCCTGTGGAACCAGGATTCCACCACGTCGCCAGTGCCACCAAATATCCAGATGCTGTTCACCGAAGGACTGGAGATCAGCAGCCCATTGATCGGGCGCGGATCGGTCGGCCCAGGATTCACATGTCCCGCGCCGTGCTGTGGCCACGTAGTCTCGTCGTTGAAGTCCGTCCAGATCTGCCAGGTGTCGCCATAGTCGCGGGAGATGAGCACGCGGTCAGTCGTGGTGGCCCAGAGGATGTCACGCCGCACAGAAGAAGCCGTGATGTCTGTGATAGGGTCGCCATCCACATCAGTGTATTCCAGCACCAACGTAGCCATCCCATCGATGCTCCGATAGATGCGTCCGTTGTCTGTGCCGAACAGAATGATCACAGGGTCTTCCGGCTGATGTGGATTGTATGTGATGGCCGTGACCATAGCGTCGCCGGATGGTGTGGCAATGTCTTGCCAGGATTGCGCGCCATCGAACGTGGCCATGCATGTGTTGCCTGCCGCGCACGCGATGATGGGCACGTAGATGTCACTGTTGTCTGTGCTGACGGTGATAGTCTTAATGATAGAGCCAGTCTGACCGCCGGTGCTGTCACCGCACCCTGCATCTGTCACGGTCAGTGTGATGCTGATCTCAGCATCCACAGAGGGATCGTACGCCACAGTAATCCGATTCAGATCTGCACCGTGCTGATCCATTGCGCCGCCCGCGTAGTCATCCTGCCAACGGTAGTCGACGATCTGGCCGCCCTGGACTGCTGATGTGCGGGCGTCGAGTGTGACGACTACCATCAGTGCGCTGCCCGCCAACTGCCGTTCGGGAAGGACGGTGAAGTCGGCACGCGGCTCGGCGCAGCCTTGTGTGCCACCCTGGTCTCCACCGAAGAGGCTCACCACCGTGCTAGTGCGCTTGGCCGTGAGCGAGTGCTGGTATCCACGTACCCACCAGTTGCCAGTCTTGCCCGTCACTGTCTGGTCGTCGATGCCCATGGTCACAGCCAGGTCGACCTCTGGATCGAACGGCACCGCCACCTGGATGGAGTCGAGTATGCGGTGGAACTTGTTGACCAATCGCTGCGCGACGGCAATTGCCTTCGCAGCAAGCTGGATCAGACTGCTAGTGTAGGTCATGGCGAATAGTTCGGGGTCGCCCACCACCAAGTCATCCGACCAGGTGCGGGCACTCTCCTGGATCTGTGTTGTGATCTGGTTGCCCTCTGCGTCGACGTTGGCATCGGAGGAGATGGCTGCACCGCGCACGGTCACGCGCTTCTTCACCTGATCTTCATCCTCGTCGTCAGCGATGTTCACGATCCGACCGGAGGCGAAGGCCCTGGCCACAGCGGTGAACACGTAGTCGCCGCCCACAGCAGCCCAGGCTGCGCCCGTGTACACGGCAGGAACGCCGCCAGCATAGCCACCGCCAGCGACACGGCCTAGCTCGTAGTAATTCACTGCATCGATCACACCCGTCCGGCGGACGACGATGTGGTATTGCTTGTCCGCGTATAGCTCGACGCCGGAGAGGATGCGGAGGGGCACTTCGGTATAGGTGACCGCGTTCAGAAGCTGTCCATTGTACTTGGAGGTGCCGCCGAGCAAGGTCGTGCCAGGCTTACCCGTGCCGTCGTCATCGTACAGTTCGAAGTAGATGCCATCAGTCGGCGCGGCGACCATCTTCAGGAACATGCTGAGCGTTGCCACCGAGCCGGAGGCGGACGGCGTCCATCCTTGACTCCGGCGCTCACGCGTCGCATCGTCGCCTAGCGCATCGTCTGTGTCGATGCTACCGACGTCGCTGAAGCTGTCGGTCGTATCGCTGGTCTCGTCGCTGCCTCCTATCACATAGGTTCGGTACGGCTGGTCTGCAGGCATCTCCAGTAGCGGACGGATACGTAGCGTGCCCGCGCGAGTCTCGAATGCACGGTTGCCATCAACGTCCGCAATCGCGCGGATCATATCGGAGACGGCTGCCATGTCCATGTATGCTGTCTGGACGGTGCCTATCGTCCAGTCGTTCACGGCAGCATCGATGTCGTAGTGCTCGTTGAACGCAGGCGTGAAGTCCACCCCTGAATCATTCAGCAGGTCGATGATCGCATCGCCCGCGCCTATATTCAGGAAGCTCTTGGCCGGTCGGGTGCGGTACGGTCGGGTGAGCTTGGCCGTCCGACCCACGCAGTCGATGACGTGCCCGCCCACGGTGTGGCGGCGGCGCTTGACCTTGCCCGTGAAGATGCGAGTCAGCTCGCCGTCGTATCCAGCGTTGACCTGCGCGTCCATCCCGCGTTTGACCCAGGATGGGACGGAGACCATCGTCAGCACGCACGTCGGCGGTAGCTGGTCGATGTCGTAACTGATGTCGATGCCGGTGAGGTTGCCTGGCTCTGCGGTGCCGTCCTCGGCCAGGCCGGACGCGAGAAGCTCATCGCCGATCCTGACCTCGATCTGGATCGTGCGGTCGAGAGCGAAGATGCTATCGGCCAGGGCCATGCTACCTCTCCAGGAATTCTATGCTGTACTTGTACCTGCCGTCAGTGGGGTCGCCGTCACAGTCCAGCAGGCTGATGTCCTTCGGCAACTGCGTCACAAACTTCGCCTTCTGAATCTTCGCTGTTATCGTCCGAGCCTCCGAGTCCACCAGGTCGCCGACCGTGTTGTTGATCTGGAAGGCTTGCATCGCATCGCGCGTGGTCGCGCTGCAGGAGCCTCTGATCGTTCGGCGACGGCTCTTCGTTCCCCAATCGGTGGTGACCGTCACGCTAGCCATAAGTGGGTCATGCTCAATGCGCTTCTGCTCATAGTTCCAATCGTCGGAACCGCCTCTCTCCGGCGAGTCCTCCCATGGGATGGTATACCCAGCAAAGCTCCATTGTGTAGGCATTGTCTAGCTCCTCCTCTCCGCAAGGAATTCTGCCACGGCCTTGACTCCCTTGCTTTGGTTGCATGGCAGGCAGGCAGGCGCGACGTTCTCTGCTGTATGGTCTCCGCCTCTGCTGATCGGGATCAGGTGATCCTGCGTGATCTTCTCCTGGCTACCGCAGTAGATGCAGGCATGGCCTGCGGCTTCAAGTATAGCGTTCCACTCGGCGGCGGTCAAGGTAGCGAGGACGTTGGCGATGCGGGCGCGACGAACACGCTTTTGGCGACGAGCATTTTCTCGCCAAGCATCAGGATGCGCAGTACGAAAATGGGCACGATGGGCTGCGACTGCTGTTGGATTAGCCATGCAGAAGCGCCGATGACGATCTGGATTAGCGGCGCGCCAACGTGCTTCACTCGCCGCCGCCCTTTCTGGATTAGCGATGCGCCATCGGCGGGTAGATTGTCGATGCCGTTCTGCCTTGTCCATCACTAAGTCCGAGGCACTCCAGAACCTAGTGTACCGAACCTCGGCGATGACAGTCCAGCGCGTGCGGCGGCGTCGTCAAGGTGCTCCTCGACGTCTTCCAAGATCTGCCGTCGAAGCTCTATCCAGTCTCCGACGTTGGCCGCGACGTTCACTGCCAGGTTGAAGCCTCCACCAGGCTTCGTCCCGTCCAGGTCGCGGATCGCCTGTCTCATGTTTTCATTCCGCACGACATCCGTGCCTGCGGGCAGGCGCATCAGCTCTGGCCCGTGTTCGCCGACCAGTGCCATGCCACCGACGAAGTTCAGCACTCCCTTCTGCAACCCCGCCCAGTCCATGACAGCGCCCCAGCCGCCACCGACGCCGCCCAGGAAGTCCTTCACCGGCCCAGGCAACACATTCCATGCTGCAGCCAGGGCAGTCCTGAGCCAGCTGTTGAAGTCGATGACGCTAAGGAACGCGTCCTTGATCGCGCCCGCGATGGCCGTGCCGATGGAGGCGAACCAGCCAGGAATCCTCGGCAGGATGTCATCGACGAAGGCTAGTGCCTTGTCTCCGAATTCGACCGACCACTTCGGCACGTCGACGAGTGTGCCGATGATCTCCTTCCAATGGTCTCCGATGAAGGCGGCGATCTTCCCTGGGATGCTTGCGACGAACCCCATGATGTCTAGGAGGAACGCCCCGATCTCATCACGCCATTTGATGACCGCCATCTGCACGGGGAACAGCGCGAACAGAATCGTCTTCCAGTGATCGTCGATGAAGGCAGCGATCATGCCTGGGAGTTCTGTGACAAGCTTACCGGCGTCCAGGAGGAATGTGCCGATCTCCTTGCGGAACATGATGATCAGCCCTGGCACGGGGAACAGCGCGGTCAGGATCAACTTCCAATTGTCGCCGACGAAGGCGACGAGCTTGCCTGGGATGCCCGCGACGAACCCCGTCGCGCCGGAGAGGAAGCCCTTGATCTGTTCGCGGAACTTGTAGATCAGGAACGGGATCGGGAACAGCGCGATGATCAGGATGGCCGCAGCCCCACCGACCAGCCGCCCAATGTTCTCTGCCGTGAAGTGCTGCTTGAACCAGGCGGGCACAGCTTCTGTGAAGAACTCCATCAGGATGTCGAACAGCGTTAGCAGCCCAGACCAGATCTGCTTGCGGTACTTGACGATCAGGAAGATGGCAACGATAGCGGCAATGACTGCTGCCACAATCAGTGGATTGGCCATGGCGAGCGCCAGTACCGTGTGGAACATTGTTGCAATCGCGGAGGCCGCTCCGAGAATGGCGGGGCCTGCCACCTTCAGTATTGCCGCTGGCTTGAACAGCCCCGCGACACCCGCGCCGACGACAATGCCGATGCCCTGGAACGATCCCTTGAGCATACCACGGAGAGCCGTGCCGAGGGAGACGCCCGCCTTCTCTGCACCGGAAACCTTCCCTGTGCCGAACGCCTTGTCGAGATTGACCTTGAGCTTGGCTGAGTCAGATTGGATCGCTGCTCGCAGCCCATTCGTGAAGTTCCACATCGCGTTCGCGGTCTTGGCGATGGACGACCGTAGCGCGTTCCATCCAATCGCCGCCATCTTCACAGCGAACGTGCCCGCATGGATCGTGCCAGAGGCCAGGGCCGATCCGAAGTTCCACATGGCAGTAGCGACCTTGGGCAGGACAAGTGCTGTGTCTATGAGCAGCTTCAGGCCGCTCGCAAGCACAGAGATGAACAGGAGGAAGACGCCGGTGAGCAGTGCTACGGCGGAGCCGATGGCACCGAACAGAATGAGGAATTTGGCTAGGCGCGGATTCTCATCCATCCAGAGCTTCAGCGCAGTGACGAATGGGATGACTGTGTTCCGAAGGAAGCTCGCGAGCACCGGCGCGACCACTGAGCCGATGGTGATCGCTAGAATTTCTAGCGATGCCTTCATCTGCTTGGTGGCGAATCCTGATGTCCGTTCCATCTCCGCGAACGCCTCGGCGGTGAGGCCACTAGCGTTGTTCGTGCGCTCCAAGACATCGACGTACGTATCGCCCTGCGCTACAGCAGAGCCTAGCACGTCGGTCAGTGCGCGGACGTTCGGGAACAGGATGGCAAGCTGGTCGACCTCCCCTCCGGTCAGATCGATCAGATCTTGCAGGACGGCGAGCAGCCCTTTGTCCTTGATGCCCTTCCGTAGATCTTCGAAGGTCATGCCGACACCGGCCAGCAGCTCTTCCGCCTCGGTAGACGGCTTGAGAAGCTGAGTCAAGACCGCCTTGAGTGAGGTGCCTGCAGTGGTGGCCTCCATACCGACACGCGTCATGATCGCCATGTTCGCCGCGACCTCTTCGAAGCTTAGGTTCATGGCTGACGCGATGGGCAGCACCTTGCCGAGAGCGCCTGCGAAGGCCTCCGGCGGCATCTTGCCTTCCTTCACCGCCGCGATGAAGATGTCAGTTGCCTTCTCAGCGCTTAGGACATCTTCTCCATAGGCGTTGATCGCGGAGGAGACCCCATCGACCACCACGGCCACATCGCCCAGTCCAGCAGCGGATGCACGGCTGGACGAGTCTAGGATACGGAGTGCCTTGTCTGTGTCGCCGACAGCGGAGACGGCAAAGTAGAATGCATCGGCAAGCGCATTAGGCCCGATGCCCACGGCGGGCGCGAGCGCCTCGATGCTGTCCTTGACCTTGTCGACCTCCTCTCTGGTCAGAGATGTAAGGCCGACTGTTCGGGCGAGTGTCTCTTCGTACTCATTGAAGACAGCTGTGGCCTTGCCAAACGCAGCAACACCCACACCACCGATGAGTGCGAGTTGTATACCAGCGCCGCGCGCGGCGGAGCTGATCCCACCGAGCGCCGTGGACAGTCCACGGGCCTTGGCTGCCGCACCCGAAATGACTCCGGTCGCCTGCTGCATTCCTTGCCGCAGACCGGCCAGGTCAGTGATGATGCGGATGACGATGTCTCTGGCTGCCATCAGTTAATTCACTTGCTCACCTCTTCTCCCTCTTCCGGCTTCTTGACTATCCTGATCGGCAGCGGACGTCCTCCAGGAGTTCGCGCGTGCGCGGTCTCCTCTAGGCGTGGGATGGATGCGGGCACATGCCATCCGCTGTCTGCATCATCCGTCAGGAGTTCTCGTATGCTCTCCAGGTACTCCGCGCCTTCCTTCGGAGACATCGCGAACATACCGGCGGCGGCAATCTGGGCCTCCCACAGCATCTGCTGTCGCTCCCGCTTGTCTTTGTGCTTGAGCAGCAGCCGTATCTGGGGCACGGTCAGGTCTAGGACGTAGTCGATGCTCCACCCGTAGGCGGCGGTCATCGCTTCGACTAGCTGACCGATTCCGCCTCGCTGGGTGACGTTACCTTTGCCACCGTCTGACTGAACAGCGACGTCACCTCCGTAAAATCCTTGATGAGCTGCGGGATGTCGTTCTGCACGATGAAGGTCTTGATCACCTTCAGTGCGTCGGACGGTGAGGCTTCCTCCGCGAGGAACTCCTCGTCGCCAGCGTCGCCACGCAGGGCGACGGCCAACAGCTTGGGCAGGGCTTCAGGAATCGTCCTCACGATCTGGATCAGGGCGGGGAAGATCTTGTCCACGTCGATGCTGGCAGGGTCGCTGACATCTACGTCTCCGATCTGTTGGAACAGTTCGAAGCCGCCGGTGTCCGCCATGGTGGTTGCCAGTACATCCAGGAGCTTGGCGGTGCCGCGCAGTCCCAGTGGGCGCTGCGTGAACTCCCGCCCTGCGATCTTCACGCTCTCACTGACTGGGTCGAGTACACCAATTTCACTTGCCATTGCTACACCTCTCCTCGGCGGGAAGTGTTAAGCCCGACTCCGCATAAGAGAGTCGGGTACATCCCGCTATTCTTGTGGGCATCCGGCATGGATGCTCCTCCTTCGTTCTGAGGCGGACGCCATCGCCTCTGGATGATGTCTACTTGCTGCTGCGTCTTCGGCGACGGGAGCGCTTGGCCTTCTTAGACACGTCGTTCTCCTTGTCAGCCTTGGCAGCCTTGGCACGCGGTGCCGTGGCCTCCGTAGGCGCGCTGTCGGCGCGTTCAGTGCTGGTGCCCCACTGCCGGAGGGCGTCGCTGGTATCCGGCGGGCCTTCGCTGGCTACGGCGGCTTCGTCACTGGCGGCGTCTTCGCGCGCCTTCACGATCCGGCCCAGGGCCAAGTCCCAGGCCATGCCGACATCCTCCGACCTAGGCTGGTTGTCGTAGGACTCGATCACGACCAGTTGTTCGGTCGTGACCTGTAGCTCACTGGCCATCTCCTCGTTGGTGATGGCCAGAGCTATCCGTTGTCGTAGCCTCGGTGGAATGAATTGCTCAGCCAACCCCTAGTCCTTCCTGGTGAGCGCGTATCGGCTTACGTGCCGGACGCGCCCTGCTCGACGACAAGCTGTCCAAGCTGATCACCGTCGTCACGTGTCGGATCAGAGATGCCGACCCAGGTGCACTTCATCAGGGTCTCGCCCGTGCGGGTGAACCGCATGGACGCGGCCTCGGACTGGTATGCCGAGTACAGCATCACGGTTGTGTACAGCGTC
>SDBV01002630.1_pt1 | contig 26783 bp, 30 predicted proteins | sample 2277081 | NCBI WGS metagenome assembly SDBV01 (sample SAMN10402039, study PRJNA504765) | marine sediment metagenome | isolation source: marine sediment core GS10_PC15, 223 cmbsf | place: Arctic Ocean: Southern Knipovich Ridge | collected 2010 | reverse complement strand
GTTTGAACAGCATCACCAAAACCAGCATACTGTCTCATAGTCCACAACCGGCCTCTATACATAGTAGGATAAACGCCTCGAGTGAATGGGCTGGTGCCAGGAAAACCAATATCTTCTGTGAAACTTATATTCTCAATATCTTCTGGACCGTAAATATGTTTTGTTGTTATTCCTGAAGGGGATTCAAAATTATCTTTTATTAATCCTTTTTTGAGAAATTTTGATAGTACATTTTCTTCCCAATCAATTCTTTGAGAAGTTATTTTTTCAATATTTTCATTTTGGAACATTATTATAGTACACTCCTTTTTATTATTTTTTTACTCAATTATTTTGAAAACATAATCATAAATTTCAATTCCATCAAGATTTTTACAAATCTTTTCATAGACAGGTGTTAATTTCATTCCAATATTCATATTTTCTCTAATTTCAATCTGACCAAGGGATTTTATGCCATTTTCAAATTTCGTATGGCCCACTCCAATAATTGCCACTTTATTCATTATGACCAACTTTATTCATTCATGAAAATCTTTTTTATTTATTTAAAAATGTATTTAATTAATTAGTACATTTTTTAAGTTTTTCATTAATTTATTTCATTTTTTGAACATATTATTGAACATTTTTCAATTACAACAATAAAAGTTATAAAAGATGTTTTTTTTTCTGAACACTTTAAATAACTAGTGATGATTTAGATATATAAATCTTCTTTTTAAAAGTTTCTAATTATACAAGATATATTAGATAAGTTTCAAGAAAAAGATGTAAAATTAAATTCCATTATATCCATTTTTGTGAAGAATAAAATTGAAAATTTTTCAAATTTTAAATATATAAAACTAAGGATGTTTCTGTATTTCTTAAATTTTTTAAATCATGATTTCTAAAATCATGAACTCTTTCGCGACAATTCAACAATAAATTTTTTTTTTTGAAAAATAAAAATATTTTATTAAAATTAAAAAAAGATTGTAAAGAAAGATTGTAGTAATTAATTTCGATGAAAATTTTTTAAAAATTAATTTTTAATTTTTTAATAATTAAATGTCTTATAGAAATTATTCAGTACTAAATCCCCTACTAATGAATTAGATTTGCTGATTTTAGTCCAATAATCATCCACTTGCAAATGATTTCATGGGAAATTATTAAACCTGGATCATAGATTCCGATTCCGTGCAATTTTTCGATAAAAACTCTAATAACATCCTCGGTATTACCAAGATTTTCCCAGGTCGATATTAAAAAGCCACTCCATTCCTTATAGCTTGATTTTGCTCTTTCAGGGAAGTCTTGTGCCATTTTTTCTGTGAGAAACCCGTAATGTGCTAGTCCTATTGAAGTGAAATCAATTCCTTGTATTTTTTCGAAAGTTTGCATCAATTTTTCTTGTGAAAAATCGGGGGGCATTATAGGAGGCATAATGAGGTCTTCTGTCCATAGATATCCGAGAGAATCCCCAAGGAATAGGGTTTTATTTTGGTTATCTAAAATTGATATGCTACAATTCGTATGACCCGGAGTTTCAATGATTTTTAATTCCAAATCTCCCAGATCAATGATCTCACCTTCTTTCACAGGAATAATGTTATCAACTGGTTCTAAACTTGTCACTACATTTAAATAGGCTTCATTGTATTCTATATTGTTTCTTAAGGCATCGACTGCGGATTTTCCTGCCATTATTTCAATCGAGGGATACTTTTCTTGAAATATTGATGCACCACCGGCATGATCCCAATGCGAATGAGTGAGAATGAGGATATCTGGTGCCAAATTCATGATTTTTAATCTTTGAGATATTTTTGCAGCTTCAACGGGACCAGAAGTGTCAATTAATGCTGATTTAGTTTTCCCTTTTAGTATTACGCATCCCATACTCTTTTCAGAACCAGTTTGAAAGGCATCAATTAGGATGGTGTTATCATTAAAATTTCCTTCTTTTCTTATCCAAGGCATATTTACCAATCTTTAATTATAATTATAATTATAATTATTACGGAAGAAAATAATCAAGTTCTATTAAATTTTTTAGATTATCTAAACTTTTAAGATATTTGATAAAGGTTTTAGTTGATGAACATATGAAATCGTCTAGTAAGAGTTAATGACGCGGGGATTATTCAATATTTATAAGAGATTTTTTTTCAGATCTTTATCTAATATTTTTAATAATTCATAAGTGAAAAAAAGAAAACGATTGCGATACTTAATTATTTTAATCATAGTTAAAATAGAAATATTTTATTCCAAAATGATCTTGCATTAGTGATACCCAAGTTGGTAGATTTAGAGCAAATTTTCAAGGAAGTCGATGATTTAGATAAAGATGTAGTAATGGATATAATACGAACGCTTGTTAGTATAGATACTACAGTTCCACCTGGAGATTCATATAGAGAATATGTAGATGTAATATCTCCCTATTTTGAAGAATTGGGTTATAATATAAAAGAAGTTATTGTTCCTGATGACCTTATTAAACAAATTCCATATCCACTACAGGGTCCTCGAGTTAATCTTGTAGCAACTAAAGAATTTGGACAAGACCAAGATATAACTTTTTTTGGTCATATTGATGTTGTCCCTGCTGTTGAGGAAGGTGCGGAAAAATGGCGGTTTCCTCCCTTTGAACCAACAATGATTAAAAGCGGAAAGATTTATGGACGAGGAGTTGCTGACATGAAAGGTTCTATGGTATGCCTTATTTTAGCACTTCAGCTTATAGAGAAATTACATCTCACTCCTAAGTACAACATTAGAGTTTTAAACTGTACAGATGAAGAAGTTGGTTTTTATCCAGGTATTCGCTATTTAGCAGAACAAGGATATGTTAAAGGAACAGCTTTTTGTATGGATTTTTTAATTGATCCTATCATTTTGATGGGAGCTGCTGGTAATTTAGATGTAGAAGTTGAGGCCATTGGAAGGAGTTCTCATTCAGGATTAAGTTTTCTTGGTGTTAATGCTTTAGAAGGAATGGTTCCAATTTTAGTAGAGCTCATGATTTTGAAAAAAGAAGTTGAAGAACGTCAAACTAAAGATATACCTGGCTTCCCAAGATATAAAACTTCTGAAAAACGTAATATGACGCCTTTATTTAATTTGGACATTATAAAGGCAGGTAAAAAGTCTAATATCATACCAGATCTATGTCGGTTAACAATTAATAGAAGAATTATTCCAGATGAGAAATATGAAGATGTGAAGCAAGAAATTTCGGATGCAATTGAGCGAGGGAAACAAAAAAGTAATTTATTGGAAGTCAAAACAACATATAAATATGATTATCCCCCTTTGAAAGTAGATATCAATGCACCAGACATTCAAAGAATGAAAAAAGTTATAAAATTAGTACAAAACATCCCGGAAGAAAAAATAAGAATTATGGGAATGGGCCTCACTTTCGATGCAGGTTATGTCGCTCAAATTTTAGGTACGGAAGATTATAATATTAAGAGGCGTGGCAAATGCTGGATCTAATCCGCATGGAGTTAATGAAACAATAAAGTTAAAAGATGTTAAAAAGTTCATCAAAGAAATACTTGTTTTCCTTTGCGAAGATTTATAGTATCAGATGTTAGCAATTGTTTGGTGGTTATAACAAGAGAAGAAATAGATAGAATATTACAAATATTAGAAGATTTGACAATTTATGGACAAAGAATAGAGTTGTTAATTGTTTTTTATATAATTTTTAAGTAAATATCATTAACTTATTCATTTTTTTTTTCTAATCCATTTTAATTTAACACTAAAATAATTTATATTTTACTTAGAATGATACTATATAACAATTTTAATTTAAATAGATGGAAAAAATGGAATTACAACATTTATTTACTCCTGGAAAAATTGGTAAAGTTGAGATTAAAAATAGGATAATTCGATCTGCTACTTGGACAGGGACTGCAACAGAGAAGGGATATGTTACTGATAGGCTTATTAACTTTTATAGCAAATTGGCGGAAGGAGGAATAGGTTTAATAATTTCTGGGTATATAGCGATTGAGTCTGCAGGATCAGCAACCCCATACATGGCTTGCTGGTTTGATGATTCATATACTCCAGGCCAAAAAAAATTATTAAAATCCGTTCATGAATACAATGATGTAAAAATCGCTGCCCAAATTGCTCATACAGGAAATAATCTTATGAAACTCGATTATGAACCTGTAGGTCCTTCAGCAATATGGAATCGAAGGGCTAAAAAGGAATGCAGAGAATTAACGGTTACCGAAATTGAGGACATAGCTAAAAAATTTGTGGATGTAGGATGTAGAGCATATGAGAGTGGATATGATATGCTACAGCTACATGGTGCTCATAATTATTTACTTAGCGATTTCATCTCTCCGTTTGCTAATAAGCGTACTGACGACTATGGAGGATCCACCGAAAAAAGATGTAAAATAATAGTTGATATATACGAACAACTCAGAGATATTCTTGGTAAGAGTTTTCCTATTTTTATTAAGCTCAATACACGAGATTATTGTGAGGGAGGTTTAACTCTGGAGGAGGCTAAGGACATTGCTAAAATCCTCATAGATACGGGTTATGATGCAATAGAACCAAGTTCAGGTATTGTGGATTTTAAATTTACTGGAAGGAAAACTTATGCTGCTGTTACGTTTAAAACAGAGGAAGGGGAGAATTATTTTCTTCCCAATGTTAACGCTCTAAAGCCCGTTATGAATGATCGCCCTATTATTCTCATGGGAGGAGTCCGAAATCCTATAACCGCGGATAATATATTAAAAGATGACATCGCAGATTTTATTGCGCTAAGTAGACCTCTAATTCGAGAACCCAACCTTCCAAATCGATGGAAAAGCGGCGATATATCATCAGCTCAATGTATTAATTGCAATAGTTGTATGGGGGCTTCGATGAAAGGAGGAGTGTATTGCGTTCAATTAGAAAAATTAGAAAAAGAGCAGTAATTAATATAATAATTTTTTTTTTTAATTATTTGTAATTATTTATTTTAAATCAACGGTATTAGCCCTGAAATTCCGAATGCTGATAGAATTAATTCAATTCCAATGAAAAATAAAAATATTGCAAGTATTTTTTGAAGTTTCGAACCAAATTTAATTAGTTTAACTAAAAATCTCTGTTTAAGTTTTCCAATTGATGCTCCGATGATTAAATAAGGGACCATAATTCCCAAGGCAAAAAAGAAAAATAAAACTAAACCTAAATAAAAATTTCCCAGATTCGAAACAATGATGACAATTGCCAAAAATATCGGTGTTATACATGCTAGCCAAGAAAATCCCATCGAGAAACCTAGGAGAAACGCTCCGCTATAACCACTATATCTCATTACAGCAGTTCCAAATTCAGAACTGTTGATTTGTTCTGTAATCTCGTTTTTATTAAAAATATTTTTATTAATTTCCTTAACATTAGAATACCAATATTCTTTGAGAAATATATAACTTGCTAGGCAAATCACTGTAAGACCACTAAAGATGTTAAACCAGAGAGTGAATCTTATGAATCCTGATATTACAATGAAAATTGTAGCAATAACAGAAAACATTAAAGAAAAACCTAGTGAGAAGGCTAAACTCATTTGAATACTTTTTCTAGTAGTATTTACTTGGCTTCCAACATAGGAAATAAATGATGGTAATGTAGCAACATTACACTGAGATAAAAATGAAATAATACCTCCTATTATTGCTAATAAAATTAGAAAAATTAGAAATATTTCATTCATATCGTAACTCTTAATTTTCTCTATATAGTTTGCTCTGCTTTGCTTTAAACTAATAATAATTGTTCAATTTTTGCTCTTGATTTACTTTCAAAGTCCTGAGAACCGACTATTTTATCTGCCTGATTCCCCTTTTTGTCTAATATTATTGCTGTGGGAGTACTAGAGACATCATAACGCTCACTTATAGATTGTGAATTATTATCTTTAACAATATCCCATTTTGAGTTATGCTTTTTCCTCCATTCGTCCAACTTGTCATAATCATCTGAAGCGTCAATAGTAATTGTAATTATCAATAGTTTATCACCAGAATAATCATCGTCGATATCCGCTAATTGTGGATCGGTCTCTTTACAATATTTACAACTTAATTGAAAAAAATATAAAAGAATGACTTTTCCTCTATGGTTTTCCAAGTCAATTTTATCTCCATCAATAGTAGTAAAAATATCATCAGCCGGATTTGAATTAGCAGATATAAAAACTGCTACTCCTATAACTGAGCTAACGAAAATTGAAACTATTAATACTCCTATTATAGTATATTTTTCTATTCTTTTTTTTTCACTTTCGGGTGAAATTTTTGAATCCGGCTTTGACATAATTATAATCCTCAGAGTTATACTAACAAAAAACTGTTTTATTCTATTTTACAAGTGTTTTTTATAATTGGGTCAATATTATTAATAATTAATATTTTTTTAAAAAATCCACCAATGTCTAAATGGTATTCATCTAATTTTCCATAAACATCATTAAACTGATTTGAGATATAAAAAGTAAAGTCTTTCTCTTTTACTTCTTCAAAATCTTTATATTTTTCTTTCTTATTATTTATTATCTCTGTTACATATGGATAGCATATTTGGGCACAAGATTTCCTGATGAATCGAACGTCTATTAAAAAATTGGAAATATTTTTTTTCTCAATATAATGTTTTGACTTATTTGAAAATATGATAGACATATTGAAAACAAATAAAATAGCAAAATAATAATAAAATTATTTTATTAAAATTAATCTAAGTTAAAAATTTTATTTTTATATATTATATGTTTTTAAGCACCCGATTCAGGTTAATTAACTGGATTAAATTAAAGTGAACTTTTATTGTTTTAATTTTTAATTTTATCTAATAAGTAATTAAAAAATTCTGAATCGATTATGGTAAAAATTCGGATCAAATCATTAGGTTTAAATGTTTTAAAATCATCAGAACTCAGATCAATATCGGTTCCGTTTTCTAATAACTTAAATAACTTTAATTTAAAATAGTTATAAACTAAATCATATGAATAGATTTCTGTATTTTTTGAATCAAAAATTAATTCCTTATAGTAATTTTTCTCGATTTCTTTTATTAAATCCTTTACTTTTATGTTTTTTAAGTTATTGTCCTTTAAGAATTCTAAAATATTGATATAGTTATCATTTTTTATTTTTTTTAAAATTATTTCTATAATTTCTCTTGATTCCATGATCTCACTTATTATATTTTTATGATGTTTTTATTTTTAATATCTATTAAATATTCAGAGTTAATGTTTAAAGGAAAAAAACTACGGAAAAGTCTAAAAACTTCCAAATTTTCTTCAGCAATCTTTTTAAAATCCCCACTTTCTAAGATTTTTTGATACTCTTCAAGTTTTTCTCTTAAAGTCTCAAAATTTTGAATTTTTGTATAAATTTCTTTATATTTTTCTTTAAAACTATTAAAATTACCAAGACACTCTTTTAACTTATTACATTCATTTTTGAATGTATCTCTATTAACATTTTTATGAAAAACATCGCAAAATAAAAGTTTAAAAGTCGATATAGAATCATTTTCATTTAGATTCTTAAATAGATCTTCTCCTTTATCAAAATTAGTTAGTTCGTTAGTATCGACAAATGTTTGAAAAAATCTTTTAATAGTTTTCTGCAATTTACTAAAATCTTTTAATTTAATATTAGAATTTAGCATTTCTTTAATTGTAGTTCTTAAAAAAAAGAGACCCAAGGAAAGAGTCATTTCTCCTTCCTGATTATTTGGTTTAATAACTGTTACTTTAAATTTACCTAAATTATATATGCGGGATTTAACGATATCTTGAAAATTTTTAATATTCTGCTGTAATAAATTTAGGGATTCATGTAAACTCATGCTAATTTATGTTTTCTTTAATTTCTGTTAATTTATTATAATCAAATTTTAAAATTTCAACCATAATATCATATATTTTTTTTTTCACGTTTTCGTTATAAGTAAAATCTATAAAATCCTTAGTCAAAAATAGCTCTTCAAATTCTTTTTGCGATTCAGTCACAAATTGATTCATTCTCTTTATCAAAATGGGAGATGGGAATCTACTTAAAATGAATAATATTGCTAACTCACTATTTTGAAAGCGAACCAATTTAAATTCCATTCCCTCAACACTTAAGCCTTTTAGTTGTCTCTCAATTGCCTCTTTACTAAAGCTGGTTATTGCTGTGAATAAACCAATTACTAGCTCAATATCTTTTTTAAAAATTTTATGATTCCATCCAAATTTGACGACGCCAGCTGACACATCAAAAATTATGTAGCTTTTAATGCTCTCGACATCCGGATCTCCTTTAAGTAAATCAATTAAATATGTGCGAGCTAACCCTAATTCTTCGATAAGATCTTGTAAATCAAAAAGCTCTTCATATTCTTTAATTTTATTTTCAAATTTAGATTCGATTATTAATTCTATTGTGGATTTAATTTCAATTAAGTAATCTTCATCTTGAAAGTTATTTTTTTTTAATATATCTTCAGTACCTTCGGAGAGATTCTCAAATCTTTCTAATAAATACACTTTCCTTATCTTATCGAAAGCATCTATAATTTCAGGACTTAAATTAGTTATCAATGTAATCTTATGATTTTTAAAATTGTTACTTATTTTTTTTTTTTATAATATTTATATCAGTATTATTATTTTAATTATTTCTCTAAGTTACGAGAAATTAAGCTTTTATTTCTTCCATTTAGTAAGAACTTAATGTAAAAAGAGATATTAAATTTGTAAAAGAAAATTTTCTGGTTAACTGTCGATGGTTAGAATTTTTACACCGAGAAATCTCGGGGTCGCTGTTGCTGTCGATATTATGCTTATAAAGTACTAAAAAGATTAATATTCAATGCCATACCTGGCACTAATACCTTGCGATTGATAATAATGCTTTATCAACCTCATTTCCGTGACTAAATCAGCAACTTCTTTTAGCTTGGGATGCATCTTTGGTCCACCGGTGAGGATAATTTCTACTAAACTCGGTTTATTTTTTATAATTTCTAATACAGGCTCAACTTCAATAACATTCATAGATATGGCAACACCTATCTCATCGAGTATTACAATATCATACTCGTCACACATGATTATTTCTTTTGCGAACTCGAGTGCTTCGTTTCCTTGATCTTTATCAAAATCTTCGGGTTCAGCGATAAGTTCTGGACTTCCAAATTGCCTCAGTTCGAAATTTGGGAAGCTTTTAATTGAACTTACTTCTCCATATTTATAGTTACCTTTCATAAATTGGATCATATAAACTTTAAAACCATGCCCTATGGCACGTACTCCTTGACCGATTGCTGCTGTAGTTTTACCCTTTCCTCTTCCGAAGTAGCATTGTACTAATCCTTCTTTTAGCCTTTTTCGTGTAATAAAAAACACACCTAAATTCTTTTTAAAAGTTTAAAAAATATAATTATAGAAGGGTAGACTATTATAATTAAAAAATTTTATCAAATCATTGTTCCTAAATATTTGGATAATTAATTCCGTAAATGGATATGTAACCAGATGGCAACATGATGTTCCTGTTATATATATACATGCTCTACAATAGAATGTTGAAAATTAAAAAAGAATAAAATATTATTTTTAAATATATTTTTATAGCATATTATAAGAAAAGAATTCTGCAATGCCACTAGAAGCCTTTGATATAGTTAATGGAATAGTTCTAATTATTTTTTGTGTAATATCTATTTATGTTGGTTTAAGAATAATCTCAAAATATTTCGAGTATAAAACACGAGAATTCATCTTAGTAGGAATTACATGGATATGCATGGTTAGCCCTTGGTATCCCGCGACTATCTCGTTCGTAATGTATATTTTTACAGAAACAATCTTAAGTCCTGAAGCTTATTTTATAATTAGTTTTGTATTTGTTCCTATTGCCGTAGTATGTTGGATGATAGCATTTACGGACATTACAGATAATAAAAAACAGAAATTAATTGTTTCTATTTATTTTTTGCTTAGTATTGTATATTATGTATTATTCTTCTTCTTTCTATACTACACAGATCAGAGTTTAATTGGGAAATTAAGGGGTTATACGGATGTTGAATATGGAGCTCTTGTAGTAAGTTTTTATCTAATTGCGAATTCCACAGCTTTAATTACTGGAATTATATTCGCTCGAAAATCACGGCATGCAGAAAATCCAGAAATTAGATTAAAAGGAAATTTTATCCTAATGGCCGTTATTTTTTATTTTATAGGATCAACATTAGATGCCATCTTACCACATAATTTCCTTACTTTTTCAATATTTAGAACATTAGAAATTTTAAGTGCTATTTTTTTCTATTGTGGATTTATACTTCCTAATTGGATTAAAAAATCTCTTTTAAAGGGAGATAAAGTTGAAAACACATCCCATAGATTAAAAGGTAATTAGATATGTAGTCTCCACATTTTTTAATTTTAAGAAAATTTGTCAATGCTAAAATGAATTAATGAAGGATTCACTATATGAAGGGACTACAACTTTATAATAGTTTTTAGCAATATTAATTAAAAAAATCAAATACAACCTACTTATTTTAATCAGATATATTTTTTCTACTTGTAGCCTAATTTTTAAGATATTTACGTTCTCATTTTTTTCTTTACAATCTTTAATAAATTCTACAATCTTTTTTGACAATTCGTAAGCCTTTTGAATTTCATTTTTTAAAAGAATGTAACTATATTCTGACTCGTGTTGAGTGAAAAATCTATTTACTATTTGTTTTTCTATAGCTAAATTCTTAGGATTGATTGTTTTCTTAACATTATTAAGTATTTTATAGCTCTGAAAGACCATTGATTTTTTATATTTCTTTTTTTCTTTTTTATAAATTTCGTTTGTTCTAATTAATATATCAGTCTCGAAAGAACCTTGAGTTATATATTTAAAGAAATTTAAAATATGATCATAGAGAAATTCATAGTCTAAGACTATAACTATTTTTTGTTTTGAAAAAATTGATTTGAGAATGTAAGTAAGCTGCATGGCAGGTATATTAAGTTTAATTAAATCTATGTCAACTACGGCTCTCTTAGGAACTTTTTCTCTTCTAACTTTTTCTATTGAAGAAATTTCCGGTAATTCAATTTTAAAGTCAGATATGAAATAATCTCTAACATTCAATTCTTTATCAATATAGGCAATAAAAGAATGTTGACATATGATATCAGCTGAAATATTGACAGCTAAAACACCTCTTCTTGCATCTTTTATAGCATCAAAAGAAACTTCAATCTTGCTGAATTTCTTACATGATGGACAATCAATTCGTACTTTAGACAAGAAATTTTACCTTTTTATAATTATTAATTTTATAAATATTTATTATAAATATTAAGATTTAATCCTTAACTCCTATTTTATTAATAATATTTTATATTTAAAAATCTTTATTATACAAATTCGGAAAAATTCCTAGCAATTAAATTCGTTATCGATAAAATAATTAAAAATTGCATTGTTGTGGATTTTGGTGCAGAGGAAAGCTATGGATCTCTTTTACCTATCTATGCAAAAGGAAGCCATTGTTGGACATTTATGTACGAAAGAAATTTTAGGTGCAATTTTTTTCTATTTTGGATTTATACTTCCGAATTGGGTTAAAAATTTTCTCTTAAAGGAAGAGAAAGTTGAAAACACTACCCCATCATTAAAAAGTAATTAGATACGTAGTCAGATGGAAACTAATTAATCCAAAATCCATAAGGAATAAATTTTAAAAAGGATGTAATTTTTGGCTTATTTTAAGACAAGAGAATGTTGAAAATTAAAAAAGAATAAAACATTAATTCTAAATATATTTTTACAGCATAGTGTAAGAAAAAAATTCTACAATGCCACTAGAAGCCTTTGAATAGCTAATGGAATAGTTCTAATTATTTTTATCGTAATATCTATTTACGTTGGTTTAAGAATAATCTCAAAATATTTCGAGTATAAAAAACGAGAATTCTTCTTAATAGGACTTGCATGGATATGCATGGTTAGTCCTTGGTATCCCGCAAGTATCTCGTTCTTAATGTATCTTTTTACAGAAGAAATCTTGAGTCCTGAAGCTTATTTTATAATTAGTTTTGTTTTTGTTCCTATTACCTTAGTGTGTTGGATGATTGCATTCACGGATCTCACCGATAATAAAAAACAGAAATTAATTGTTTCTTTTTATTTTATACTTTGTGTTATATATTATGTATTTTTCTTCTACTTTCTATATTTTACAGATCAGAGCTTAATTGGGCAATTAAGGGGTTATACAGATGTTCAATATGGAGCTTTTGTAGTAAGTCTTTATCTAATTGCGCTTGTCACAGCTCTAATTACTGGAATTATATTCGCTCGAAAATCACGGCATGCAGAAAATCCAGAAATTAGATTAAAAGGAAATTTTATCCAAATAGCCGTGGTTTTTTTTTTTATAGGATCAATATTAGATGCCTTCTTACCACATAATTTCCTTACTTTTTCAATATTTAGAACATTAGAAATTTTAAGCGCTATTTTTTTCTATTGTGGATTTATACTTCCAAATTGGGTTAAAAAATTTCTTTTAAAGGGAGAGAAAATTGATCCCATAGATTAAAAAGTAATTAGATTTGTAGTCTGATGATAACTAATTAATCTAAATTGCATTAAAGAAAAAATTTTAAAAATGTTGTACTTTTTGTTGTTAAACTTTCTCTTTATCTTTGACATATTTAAAGAATGCCATAATATTCATTTGTGGCCCAGCTTCATCTTTTATCTGTTGGTAGAATTTACATTCCATACAATTTTTTTCTTTCTCTTTGTAAGAACCTTGTGTAATTCCGCTACATAATGTGCCCGTTATGTATATACACGCTCTACCACCATTCTTTCCACCGCAGAAGCCATCTGACTCAACAAATATGGTGGCAGGACATACTCCTAGTTCAACAACTTTTTCTCCTTCAGGTTCTCGTCCACATTTTTTAAATTCCCAACAATTTTGTACTGAAATTTTTTTTCACCAAGATTTACGTTATCATATGATTTTTATTACTTTTTTTTGACATAATCATAGAATGCCATAACTGTCATAGTTCCGCCAGCATTATTTTTAACAAGATGGTAAAAGTTACATTTAAAACAATTTTTTTCTTTTTCTTTAAAAGTACCTTGAATTATACCACTACAAAATGTACCTGTTATGTATACACATGCTCTACCGCCGTTCTTCTCCCCTTGAAAACCATCTGTCTCAACAAACGTAGCAGTAGGACATACTCCAAGCTCAGCAGCTTTTTCTCTGCCTGGTTCTCTTCCACATTTTTTAAATTCCCAACAATTTTGAGATGAAATTTTGCTCACCCAAAATTATGATATTTTATATATATTTAAATTTTTATTTTAGATATTCTAAATAAGAATTTCTTATATTTTTAAAAAAAGTTAGCTTTAGAAAAGTTAATATAATTATCAGAATAATTTTAATCAGTTAGAGTACTAACTCTTCGATATCTTCTCAATACGGTTAATGGTATAACACTTATTTTTTTTTGTGGGTTATCTATTTATGTAGGTATAAACGTCACTTCGAAATATTTCAAACACAAATAAAGATACATGGATATTTTTTTTAAGTTGTTTTTCTTTTCCTTCTTCGCTCTTCCTTTTCTTTTTTAATACACCTTAATCCTTTAGCTTTGGGGCCCTTCACGAGAAATTCATTAACACAAAGATTACAATGAACACATTCGGCTTCCGAGAACGGAGGTCCATTTTGCCATACAGACGGCAAATTTGGTTGACGTATTAAAGGGCGGCTCATGGCGCAAAATTCTATATCTGTAGTCTCAATTATCTTTCTAATTTTATCAAATCGATATAATCCTCCTACCAAGATTATGGGAATATCTATTGATGGATCTTCATTCAAACCATTTTTTATTTCTTTAGCAATTTCTAGGTTGAAAGCTTCTAAACCCCGCTGACGTATATTTTTTTGTGATTCAGGAGGTAAAGATATTACACTCTCTAGCCTCCCTGCCTCCCATATATAAGATGAAATTTCAATGGCATCAATTCCAGCTTTTGAAAATATAATAGCCAATTTCGCAGCTTCTTCTGTTGTTAGCCCTCCTTCAATTCGATCCAAACCATTCATCTTTAAACAGATCGGAAAATTATTACCCACTTTTTTCCGACTTGCTTCTAGTATATCAAGAAGAAATCTAGCTCGATTTTCAGTAGATCCTCCGTAATTATCGATTCTTTTATTCATATATGGAGAGTAGAATTGTGTAATTAGATATCCATGTGCTCCATGGTACTGAACTCCATTAAATCCCGCCTTTTTCGCACGATTAGTAGCATCACCGAATGCTTCGGCAAATTCTAAGATTTCATCAGTTTTTAAAGCTTTTGCTGTTTTATGGATTATTTCATTTTCAATTGGAGATGACGAAACGAGTTCTGCTTGAGTCTGCCCCCAATGAGTGTTCTGAACGCCACATGCCCCGATTTGAAGAAAAATCTTTGAATCATTGCCCATCTCGTTAGCAACATCGTGATATGCTCCTGCAATTTTAGATAATCCCTCAATTAACTCGTCTGAATAATTACCCACCATTTTTGCCAGCCACCTACTATCTTCTCTTACATAGCTAACGCCAGTAATAGTTAAACCTATTCCGCCTCGTGCTAATTCTTCATAAAGTTCTATTAAATCGTTGGTAACAAAACCATCTTCAGTTGCCATATATTCAAATGTAGCTGAACGAACGAGACGATTAGAGATCTCAACATTTCCTATTTTATAAGGCGTAAAAACTATCCCTAAATCATTATTTACCAAGTTAGTTAAATCCTCTAGTTTTTTTTATATAGAAAATATTCTAAAGTGATCTATAGGAAAAAATTATTTTTAAGATAAAAAAAAGTTAAAATCAAATTTAAATTAATTCTATCTAGATTTTTAAATAATACTTCAGCATAACATAGAAAAATCAAAGGAGTAAATGAATGACAACAGGCAAATTAATGTCTTTAGAAGAGGCAATTTCGATGTTTGTTCAGGATGGAGATCTTGTCGGTATTGGGGGGCTTTCTTTTTGGCGAAAACCCATGAGCGCTTGTAGAGAAATAATAAAACAAAATAAAAAAGATTTATCTATATGCACTTTCGTTGGCGGAATAGACGTTGACATGCTTATAGGTGGAGGGTGTGTTTCAGAAGTAAGAGCCTCATTTGTAGGAATGGAGGTGTTTGGAATGGCTCCTCATTATAGAAAGGCAATAGAGTCTGGAGTGATTAAAATATCTGAAGAAAGCGAGGCTTCAATTGCTTTAGGTCTTAAATGTTCTTATTTAAAGGTTCCATTTATGCCTTTGAAAGGAATTATCGGGACTGATTTCATTAATGTTAGAGATGATATAAAACAGTTTAACGACCCTTTAGGTTCTGGTACTCAATTAATGGCGCTTCCAAAAATCGATTTAGATATTGCAATTTTACATGTTCCTTACGCAGATGAGCTTGGGAATGGAAATATACCGGGAGCTGTTTGGATGGATGATGATATGGCAAAAACAGCAAAAAAAACGATTATTACATGTGAAAAATTAGTTGAGATGGAAGATATTGTTCATTCTCCAGGAAAAGCACAATTGCCGATGCAAACTACTGATGCAGTTGTTAAAATTCCATTTGGAGCCCATCCAACTTCTTGTTATCCTATTTATACTTTTGACGCAATTCATATAAAAGATTATCTTAAGACCGATTTTGAAATTTATAAACAAAGTTTTATTACAAATAAGACAAATATTCAATATCTTGAAGCAACGGGCGGAGCTCAGACGATATTGAATATTTTATTGTAGGAGGAGTAATAAGTACTGATGAGTGAATATTTAAAAGATTATACAGTTGACGAAATTCTTACAGTTCTAATGGCTCGAGAAGTAAGAAATGATGATATTATGATTGTAGGTGTGGCAACTCCAATGGTATGGGCAGCATTTACATTAGCAAAAGTAACACACGCTCCTGGTGCAATTTACCATTATATTATGGGAAATACTTTTGTGTTTGAACCGCGACAAGTTTCTTTGTTATATTTGGAGATGAATACAGCAAGAGCGTACAGATTTCAGAATTCTGGAGAATGTACTTTAGAATCCCTTCCTTCAGATAAACTTACAACAATTGAGTGGTTTAGACCCGCTCAGATTGATATATATGGGAATACAAACAATATATGCATAGGCGATTGGAATAAGCCTAAATTGAGGTTTCCAGGATGTGCCGGAATAGCTGATTTTTCTATGTTTTATTCACGTGGAAGCTTTTTATATACTCCAAGACATGATACAAGAACATTTGTTCCAAATATTGATTTTGTTTCAGGAGTAGGCTTTCCAGATGGGAAGCCAAGTATATGTGGTGGCTCTGGACCTCAATGCGTCATTACTAATCTTGCGTATCTTACTTTTGATGATAATCCTAAGAGAATGAAAATTAAAACGATTCATCCAGGAATAGAGCTCGAGACCGTAAAAAATTCTACCGGATTTGAATTAATCGTTTCAGATGATTTGAGGGAAACAAAACCACCTACAGAAAAAGAACTTAAAATCTTAAGGGAAAAAGTCGATCCACTGGAAATTAGAAAATTAGAAGTTCTGGCAGGAAAGGAACGTGAAAAACTATTAAATCAAGTCATTGAAAAAGAATTAGCAATGGAAAAGAGATTTCCAAAATTAATAAATTAAAAGTTAAATTTTTATCTATCCAGTGTCAGTTATTTCTTATAATAATTAATATGTCATTATTCGACTTGTAGATGTAGATTTTATGGTGGATTTAATTAAATTTAAATTAACATATCTCAAGGAAGAGATTGAGCGACTTTTAAAAAAATGGAATTATAGCTCATAAACACAATTTTTAGTGCATGCTAAGGATGGAACTTTGAGTGAAGCAGAGGAAGACGCAATTATGCTTAAAAATCTTCAAGATCAAATTGAAGAATTAACTTATAAAAAGCAAAGATAAATTTATACATAGTTGGTTGTATATTGTTTTATATTTTTAAATTTGCTTATAAATGAAGTAACATATACCAAATCTATAAATATCTGTTTTCTTGATTACATTGATAAAGTTAAACTATTGTAGAATGAAATTCCTCACGAGGGAGTGAAAAATTAAATGGATGAAACTCTTGTACCGAAGGATCTTCGTAAGGCATATACAAGTAAGGAGATTCTTTCGATCGAACAGAAACATATGATCCCAGCAGTTACTCACTATTATGAAGATCCCCTCCTTATTATCCGTGGTGAAGGAGCGATGCTAATAGATGATTTGGGTAAACAATATATCGATGTGTTTTCGGGAATTTGTACGAAAATTACAGGCCATGGTCATCCGAAATTTGTTGCAACACTTAAATGGCAGTTAGATCGACTTATTTATTCCAGCACCTTGTATTCAACAGTTCCTTATGCAGTGCTTGCTCAAAAATTAGCGCAGATTGCTCCTTCAGATTTGTCGCAAACTTTTATAGTAAATAGCGGATCAGAAGCTAATGAATCTGCCCTTTTTATGGCACGGAAATACAAAAATAATCCTTATATTATTGCGTGCACTCATGGCTATCATGGACGTACTCAACTAACTCGAGAAATATCGAGCGTAGGTTGGCGTACAGTACCTGAATCTCATCCACCAGGAGTCCGCTTTACTCCCTATGGATACTGTTATAGATGTTCCTTTGGGAAGGAATATCCTGACTGTGATATGGAATGCGCCCGTTATCTTCGTGAAGTTATCCGAACTCAAACTAATAAAGCTATCGCCGCCTTCATTGTAGAACCGATCCAAGGAGTTGGGGGTATCATCCAACCTCCCCCAGAATTTTTCCAAATGACATATGAAATTGTGAAAGAATTTGGTGGTCTCTTCATTGCAGATGAGGTACAAACTGGATTTGGGCGCACAGGTGATCATTGGTGGGGGATTCAAAATACAAGCATAAACCCCGATATCATCACTATTGCGAAAGGCTTTGGAAGTGGAATACCTATTGCTGGATTTCTGACACGTCCTGAATATGCTACCGATTATGCAACAACAGATGCTTTTGCCACTTTTGGTGGAAATCCCTTGTCATGTGCAGCGGCTGTGGCCGTTATTGAAATTATACAAGAAGAAAATTATCTCAGCAAGGCCGTAAAACTAGGTAAGTTTCTAAAACCGCTTTTACAGTCTCTTAAAACGGATCATAAGATCGTCGGTGATGTGCGAGGACAGGGAATGATGCTCGGAATGGAACTTGTCCGTGACCCATCTACCAAGGAACCTGCAACCCAAGAGATGTTACAAGTTATGGAAATTTGCAAGCAATATGGTCTCCTTATAGGTAAGGGTGGTATTGATGGAAATGTTATAAGAATCCAGCCTCCACTCGAATTAACACAAGAGCAAGCAAAAGAAGCATGTAGAATTCTCGATATTGCTTTTAGTGAAGTTGAGCGCACTATGCAGGCTGATAAATTATGATTTTTTCAATTATTTTCATAAAAGTTTAAGAAGGTGAGATAATTTGACGATTTGGAGGAGGCAGTAAAAATTATTAATCAAAACCCAAAAGGCAACGCTGTGACAATTTATACCGAAAGTGGAGAAGAAGCGCGGTTTTTTCGGACTGAAATCTTTAATATACAACTTGGAATAAATATTGGGGTTGTTGCTCCGCTTGCATGGTTTCCCTTTGCCGGGGCGAAGAATTCATTCTTTGGTACCCTTCGAGCCCAAGGATATGAAGCTTTGAAATTCTTCACTCAAGAGCGGGTGATAATTGAGAAATTCCATGGTAGTACAAAGATTGAATGGGATTAATATATATATAACAATATTTTAAAATTACCTTAAAATAAAATTTTTTATTAAGATATTATTTTAATATTTTTTTAAATTTGATTATTGAAAATAACTTCAAAATCCAAACACGACAAAAAAAATTTGTGAATTAATTATTCATGTCACGGCATCGACAATAGCTCGCATCGCAGCATGAGGCTCATGGTCCTCAACAGTAGAATCACCTAGTTCTTGCCCGGAAAATTGAGCCACTGCCACACCACGCTCAATATCGATCCATAACCACTGCCCGAATGCACCGAGAGCTATAAATTCACCTTTTGAGCCCGGAGGGATCCAGAATTGATACCCATAGCCCCGAATACCTGGTTTTGGCTCTTGAAAAGGGGCTCGTGGAGTGCCACTCTCGCGCACCCATCCTTCTGGAAGAATACGCTTATCTTTCCATGCACCATCATTGATGTAAAGCTGTCCAAGATGAACAAATTCTGAAAGTCTTGGACAAAGACACGCATGTCCAAAGGCATGTCCATCAGGGGCATTTTTACTCCAGAATGCACTTCCCGCCATACCGAGTCGTTCCCAAAGTTTCTCAATCACTATTTTATGATAGGGTTTATTATATACGCCACGTAATATAGCTGATATTACATGTGTATCAGTTGCCAAGTAGTTAAAGTCAGTACCTGGAGGTACTCGGTAACCGAGCTCTGCTGCGAATTCATCAAGATCGCGACCACGTCCCCATACTTGACGATACATCTCAACTCTATCTGGAGAACCTTGAAGGTGGAAGAAGTTTACTCCCGACGACATCATTAATAAGTGACGAATCGACACTTCTCCATACGCTGTACCCTCAAATTGAGGTGCGTAGTCTTTGGTGAGTTCATCAAGGCTTTTTATATCTCCCTCATAAAGCGCCATACCAACGATAGTGCTTGTAAAGCTCTTCGTAGCAGACCATAAATGATACCTTGACTCAGAGTTTAATCCATACCGATACTCCTCGAATATAATTTCACCACCTCGCAATACCATGAGTCCGGCGACTGCATACTCTTTTATGTACTCTTCAAGCGATCGCTGAACACCCTCGTGAGTATAGCTTACATCAAGGGGGATGATCTTTTTCGGGAAAAAATGAGGAGTACTCGATGGTGGAATATATTCGTGAGGTAGTATTTCGTCCCAGTGTGAGGATGTTTTGATTTTAAATTCTGTTTTAGCGCCCACTCCCATTAGCTTAAACCGATCACATGTGTCGCTGAAAGAAATATCTGAGTAAGTAGTAGTTTCATCCATTTAATAAGCCTCCATATCTTCTTTTAATTCTTCAGATTTTATCATTTTTAAACTCTCAATTACTGCTAATTATAAATGTGAATATAATACATATATATTTTATACATCTTATTTTAGTTTAAGAATAATACAAAAACAAATAGGAATAAAATGGTAAGTAAAATTAAAGATGTTGAAGCTTTTTTTGTCAAAGTCCCAACTAAAGTAAAATACAAAATGTCAAAAGGAGGAAGCCGCAGAAGTTACATGGGAACCATCGTTAGAATAACAACGGATGAAGGTCTTCTGGGATATGGAGAGGTTTTCGGTACTCCAGGATGGTATTCAGCAGAATCACCTGATGGTGTCCTCCAGATGATAAATAGATGGTTTAGACCTCTACTTATTAAAGAACGGGTATTTGATATTGAACGCATTATATATAAATTAGATGAAGAACGAATGGGCAATAACTTTGCGAAGAGTGCAGTTGATATGGCTTTATATGATTTGATGGGAAAATCTTTAGGAGTACCGGTTTGTGATTTGATTGGAGGAAGATATCACAATGAGTTTGAGATGGTCGGGGGTATGGGAATTTTTGAGCCTGAGAAAATGGCTGAAATGGCTGTTGAGTTTGTAAATCAGGGTCATAAAACGCTAAAAATAAAAATTGGAGAAGGAAGTTTAGATAAAGACGTTGAAAGAGTACGCGTTGTTCGTGAAGCCATTGGAGATTCAGTCAAGCTTCGAGTAGATGCAAATGCATGGTATTCAAGAGAAGATGCCATGCGTGTAATAAGGAGAATTGAAAAATATGATCTGGACAATATCGAACAACCTATTCCTGATTGGGATTTTGAAGGCATGGCTGCAATTACTGCAAAGGTGGATACACCTATTATGGCAGATGAAAGTGTGCACAATCTATGGGATGCGTATCGAATCGTTAAAAACAAAGTAGCAAATATTATTAAGATCAAGATTTCAAAGATTGGGGGATTTTATAAGGCTCAACAAGTCATTAACTTATGTGAGGCGGCTGGTGTTCCTGTTGTTGTTGGTAATGGAATGAATACAAGCATACTTGGATCGGCAGAGCTTAACTTAGCTTGTTCCCATAAACAGATTGTCCAAGGTGGGGAATTTGTTGGTCCCGCTAAAATGAAAGAAGATCTTGTAAAAGAACCTATGGTTATGATAGAGGGTAAATATGTACTTACAAATAAACCCGGTCTTGGTATTGAGGTAGATGAAGAAAAAATTAAAAAATCTCTATTTCCAATCTAATATAATAAGATGAACATATATCGGAGGATTATGTAAATGGATGCAACAACAAACAAACCAGAAATAAGTAGTAAAAAGTATGGAAAAGAGTTTCTCGAAGAGATGAAAACGAAGTTTAGAATCGATTTAATTGGTGTGATGTCCGTTGATAAAAGCGATAACAAACATTTTAAACAGGGAATTAAAACATTATTGCCAGGTGCCAAATCGGCAGTTATATTGGCAGTAGAGGTCGCTAAAGAAACACTTGCTATGGTTTTCCATCCAAGGAAATATTTGGGAAGAGCGGTCACGGGAGAAATCCTTGAGCCCCACTTTGTCTGGGTCACTAACAAACTTGAAAATGCTAATAATGAAATAGCTACAATATTAAGAAAAGATGGATATCCTAGTCTAGCGTTACCAAGTAGAGGGTTACCAATGAAACCCGCGTCTCTGATGGCATTATTAGATTATTGTCATATTGCTGTAGAAGCAGGAATGGGTACAATTGGACATCATAGTATTCTGATTACACCAGAATTTGGTCCTAGAGTACGGTTAGGATGTCTTCTCACCGAAGCACCAATAGAGCCCACTGTGAGGAAAGAAGAGAAGGATGAGTGTATACATTGTTATGGCTGTGTTGATATATGTCCAGTAGAAGCGATAAAACATCCTGATAAAACGGGTAAATTTTATGAAGTAGACCTGATGAGATGCAAATTTTACCGAAACAATGCGGATAATTGTGGACTATGCATGAAAGTTTGTGGTGTTGCTACAAGTGAAGGTGAAGAAGAAGCCAAAAAAGTGGTTGCTGGAAGACGTTGAAAAATGTTGGTCCGGGGGCATGGATGGCCTATACATATCCGTTTAATATGAGCGGTCATCCTGCAGCTTCAATTCCATGTGGTTGGACTAGTGATGGGTTGCCGATTGGCATGCAAATTATTGGCAAAAGATTTGATGATTTAACAGTTCTTCAGGTCTCGTGGGCCTTTGAAGAAATGGCACCTTGGCAAGATAAAAAACCGAAATTTACATAAAATGAGTGTTATTCCAAATTATTCCTTTCAAATTTCAGATTATTAAATAAGTCATGAACTTTTTCGTATATTTTAAACTTACCACCGTCAATTACGCTGGTTGTTATGTCATCAATTTCATTTTCATCAATTAAGTTTTCTAAAATTTTATTTATTTTATAATACATTAATTCTTTTATTTTGTAAGCGAATCGATTTTTTTTCCTTTTCAATAATAATTCTGATAATTCTAGATGTTCTTTGTGATCCATAATATATTCTATTAAATCATCCACCCCTTCGCCAGTAATAGAATTTGTCATTATTACAGGGGGTCTCCATCCACTTTGAGTAAAAGTAGCACCATCAAGCAATGTTTCAATCTGTGCAACAATGTCTTCTCCACCTAAGTCTTTTTTATTCACCACATATAGATCGCCGATTTCGATTATTCCAGCTTTCATTATTTGAATTTGATCTCCATAGCCTGGTACCATAATTACGACTGTTGAGTAGGCTAAATTATATATGTCAAATTCTGATTGTCCAACCCCGACTGTCTCAATTATAATAAAATCCATTCCAAAAGCTTCGTATAAAAGGGTTATGTCGAGAACGGCCCTTGAAATCCCACCTCTATAACCCCTTGAAGCAAGGCTTCTAATAAAAATGTTGGGGTGCGTCGAAACAGAAGTCATTCTGACCCTATCCCCTAAAAAAGCGCCACCAGTGAAGGGTGATGTTGGATCAACTGAAATAATACCTAGAGATTTGCCTTCTTTCAATAATTTCTCGGCAATAGAGCTAGTTAAAGTGGATTTTCCAACCCCAGGACTACCTGTCATTCCAATTATGTATGAGTCATTTTTATTATTTTCAAAATGCTTAAATATAATAGATGCTGTTTCTGGTTTATTTTCAACAAGAGTAATTAATCTGGCTAAAGCAATCTTATCTTTTTCCTTAAATCTTTGAACTAATGTATCAATATCATATTTATTATTCACATAAATCCCCAATAAATGTTATTTTGCCCATAAGGTTGGTTAAAGTTCATAAAAAAATTATTCCTTTTTCGTTTTTTCTTCAATAAAATCAACAATTTCCTGAGTAACAGTGCCTGGTCCATATACATTGGCAACTCCCATGGCCTTTAATTCAACAAAATCTCTAGCAGGAATTACTCCACCAACTAAAATTAAAAAATCTTCAAACACTCCCTTTTCTTTGAGAAGGTCAATAACTTGTTGTGTATATGCAAAATGAGCGCCACTATGAATAGATAAACCAATAACATCGACATCTTCATGTATAGCTGACTCAACTATTTGAGAAACATTTTGAAATCCCCCAAAAATAACTTCCATTCCAGCGTCTCTTAAAGCTCTTGAGACGACAATACCCCCACGCCAATGCCCATCAATGCCAGGCTTTGACATTAAAACTCTTATTTTTTTTTTAGACATTTTTTTCACCTCAATGTTAAATAGCAAGGGGGGGTACCCAGATTCCCCATATTTCACGGTAAATATTACATATCTCTCCAACGGTGGCGCCTTCCTTCGTAGCCTCCATAACAATCGGCATCACATTTTCTTCTCTTTCACAAACTCTTCGCATTCTGTCAAGAATAGAATCCAACTTTGAGTTATCTCTCCTTTCTTTTAATTTTCTAATCCTGTTTTGCTCTATTTCAATAGCACTTTTATTAGTTCTAAATACGTCTGTTAACTCGTCATAGGGAACAGGATATTTATTGATACCAAGCATGATCTCTTCCCCATTCTCAATACGATTACGTCTTTTGTGAAAGGCATCCCTCATTTCTTTATATAACCATCCCGATGATAAGGCTTTATCTATAGATCCATTTTTGTTGATTTTATCCATGTATGACCACACTCTTTCTTCAATTTCATCTGTCAACCACTCAACATAGTAGGAACCAGCTAAAGGGTCAATAGTATTTGTAATCCTAGTTTCATCAGAAATAACTTGTTGTGTACGTAAGGCAATAAGTGCGGCTTCTTCTGAAGGAAGGCAAATAGCCTCATCATACGAATTTGTATGGAGAGATTGGCATCCACCTAAGTTAGCTTCTAAAGCTTGGATGGCCGTTCTTACGATATTAACCTTAGGGGTTTGCGCGGTTAAAGAACTACCTGCGGTTTGAACATGAAATCTAAATAATAGTGATCTTGGATCTTTAGCTCCATATTTATCTTTCATCAATTTACTCCAGATCCTTCTTGCTGCACGGTATTTAGCAATTTCTTCAAAAAAATCTTTATGAGCAGCTAGGTGAAAGGCTAGCCTATTTACGAAATCGTCGACTTTCCAACCTCTCTCAATCAAGATATCAATGTGCGAGCAAGCGCTTGCAAAGACAAATCCTAATTCCTGAATTGCGTTAATCCCACCTTCTCGATAATTGTAACCTGTAAAGTTAATTGGATGCCATTTTGGTACATTCTTCTGTGGAACAGTCCATTCAATTAAATCACATGCTAAACGAAGGATGTGATTAGGCGCCACATTTTTATAGGGAATATATCCCACCGTCATTGTTAAAATATCATTTTGAGTCGTCCCCATCAAGGTTGATATGTCAAGACCTCGCATTTTTGCCATATTATAGTACATTGCACATATAGGAGCAGATGAGAATGGCTCCACCACTAAGGCTACACTTATTTTATCAATTGGTATACCCTCTGTGAGAGCAAACATACTATCTATACAATAGAGAGGAACCCCAGATGTACCGACTTCTGGCGCACCATCTTCGTCAGTAGGGTCTATTCCGTTAAAAGTTAATGCGTCCACAGCAGCACTAAATCCTGTTTCACCATTAGCGTATAAAAATTTCCATCTTTCATTTGTCTCTTCGGGCGATATGGTTTTTAATAGAAAATATTAAAAAATTCCATGTCCCGAGAATAAACGCATAGTCCACATCCTTCCTCTATACATCGTAGGATACACACCACGAGTATATGGGGGTACACCTGGAAAATTAACATTCTGCAAATAATCCCCTTTAACATCTAATGGTGTATATAATCGTTTAATTGGAATTTCGGAATCAGTGACAAACTTAACATTACGTTCCTGTGAATTTTTGTGTTTATTATCCCATTCTTCTTTCTTGGTTTTTAACTTTTCAATAAACTCTTTATCAAACATTAAACTATCACTATTTAATATAAAAACTCTTATATGTCTAAATATGACTTAAGTTTAAAAAATTTTATTCTTAGAAGTTAAGTAATAAAAAAAATCGAAATAGAAGTAATAATTTTTTAATAAAATTCATGCTAAATCATTCTAATTCTAAATAATTATTGACTTTTTAAATTGGAATTTTTCTTCTTAATAATTGCAATATTAAAGTAAGACTCGCATTTTGCAAATCATTTTAGTATTTGACATTTGGGTTTTTTAACATTATTTAGGGTTTTTTATAATATTTTAGATAGGAGTAATAGATTTTAGTCAAAATTATTTAATATAAAAAATATTTGACACAAAAGGTTTAAATATGTTAAGTTTTATAATAATTATGATAACTTGATCTAAATTAAATTGAAAAAGTTATGAAAAATAGAGCAAACTTAATAAAATATGTACAAAAAGAAATAAAAATTAATATAATCAAAAAAAATAAAAATCAATAAAAAATAAAGGTGTCAAGAAAATGATTTTACAAGAAGATATGATGGAAACAGTAATTGATCCTTTTCTTCTGCTCTTTTATGTTATAGCAACGACAATCTTTGTGTTCACATCCTACAAAAAACCCGAGTTAAGATTATTTATAGGAACACTTGTCTTAATGACGGCTGGAATAACATGGTGTTTGATAGGATTAGAACTTTTGGAGGCTTCTTTTACTTTTGCAGGCTCCGGTGTGGCATTATTATCCGCAATAATTTTAAGAACTAAAACAAAAATGAAAGGTGCTCAAAAAAGTGGCTGATCTAGTAGTAGGTTATCTTTTTTTTTTTGGGGGTGTTACCTTTCTAATTGCAGCATTTATTTTTGGAGATGCTTATCGAAACAATAGAAATAGCATTACAAGGTTATTATTATTTATTACTACTGCTAGTATGGGTATAGGTCACGTGTGGGAAGGGTTCTCTGTAATCACTGAATCAGCATCAGGTGAAATAGTAGCTGATCTATTAGAGATATCCTCAGCATCTTTGATTATCGCAACAGGGTTAGTTATAGCACTTGAATACAAACTTGTTGATATGGATGTAATGGAAAAAGTGTTGAATGCAGGTACAGAAG
>SDBV01002629.1_pt1 | contig 26786 bp, 20 predicted proteins | sample 2277081 | NCBI WGS metagenome assembly SDBV01 (sample SAMN10402039, study PRJNA504765) | marine sediment metagenome | isolation source: marine sediment core GS10_PC15, 223 cmbsf | place: Arctic Ocean: Southern Knipovich Ridge | collected 2010 | reverse complement strand
TATGTTTCGGAGCCGTGAAACATACTTTTTTTGCTCATGACAAGCAGGTTACTCTCGAGGGCAGTCAAACGTTCATAGAGTGCATTTATAATATTACCGTCGACAATTCTCGCTGATACACTGGTAAAGAGTTTTTCTTCCATACGTTCCAGAAAATCGCCCGGCCCATTTTCTTTCATGTTTCCTGTTCCATTCAGCACTGCTTCTTCCAGACCCTTTATTTGTTCAGTGAGTAATTCTATATCTTTGATATTATTATTAACGGTTTCCTCAAGCTTAATCAGTCTGAGAGCAATATCTCCGGCAGCCCTGAAAATGTTTGAATTTTCATTTTCTTTTTCTGCAGGAATGCCTTTATCCTGGGGCATGCCCCAGTAATCATGAGATTCCAGGTCATTTGATATCTCCCTGACAATATCATCATCTATCTCTTTTTTCCCGTCACTATATGCTGAAAGCAAAGCAAAATCACACATGATATTTATAAGCCTCGGTATCCCTCTGCTGAATTGATAGATGCGTTTAAGCATATCTCCCTTAAACTTTATAGCATCGGGATTGCCGGCAATGGTAAGGCGATGCTTGATATACTGGGCGATTTCATCTACTGTAAGAGGAGCAATGTGATAATTAATATTAATGCGTTGACGCAGCTGTGTCATTTCAGGAAGCATAAGGGTCTTTTTAAGTTCAGGCTGCCCGACAAGTATCATCTGAAGAAGCTTTACCTTTTCTGTCTCCAGGTTTGAAAGAAGCCTGATCTCCTCCAGTAAGTCCGGAGAAAGGTTCTGCGCTTCATCTATTAAAAGTATCGGCTGCTTTTTCTTTGAGTAACTATCAATCAGGAATTCGTTCAGTTCACTTAATAATTTAATTTTATTTTTCCCGTCTACATCCAGCCCGAAATCTTCATTGATCATTGAAATGAGCTGCTCCGACGAGACCTTTGTATTATTAATCTTTGATAAATTGACTGAACTGTTCAGATTCTTGATAAGATTGCGGACAATCGTTGTCTTTCCTGCTCCTACCTCACCCGTAAGAAGAATAAAACCTGTTTTCTCCCTTATGCCGTAATCCAGATAGGCAATTGCTTTTTTGTGTGTACTACTCAGAAAAAGAAAATCAGTATTTGGGACTAATTCAAATGGTTTATATTTAAAGGAAAAGTGCTTCTCGTACATTAGTCACCCTAAAATTCCGCAGTTCCCTGAATCCATGCAATATTATTATTGTAATCATCTGAATTTCTGTCTGACTCCCTCTTGCTGAAACTATAATAGACTCCGATTGTCATATTATCTCTGATTCGGTAATCAAGGCTCGTTCCAGCATAATACTGCTTGATTTTGTTATCTTCAGGTGATAACTTCTGATGCTCAAATGAACCGCTGACAGACGCTGTTATTTTCCGGGAAACATTATGTGATATGGTTGATGAAATCCCTGCTACTCTGTCTTTCCTATCGATATTAACAAACTTGTCGACTATATAATAAGGGTTTATGCTGACTTTATATATTCGTCCAAGCTCCACAATTAAATCCGCTCTCTCTTTTTCAGAGACACCGTTGATAATTGAATTTTCAAAAGATTTTTCATATGCTGCGACTGCCGATAACGCACCTTCCGTCGCTTGATTGTATGCTGCCATGAGCTTCCATATAAGCGAGTCAGAGTCATCGAGCTCACTGGACTTCAGGTAAGACTGACCGATTTCACCGCTTAGTTCCGTTCTGGAATTCGCCTTATAAGCTGCACCTGCCGTGCCTTCATGTTTATCGTAATCATCAACTCCTGCCTGCAGGTTAGACTCATCCGCTCTGTAATTCGTAAATCTGTATTTAAGAAAACCGGTTAATTTAGAATTGAATTTCTTATCAAGAGACCCAAAATATGAATGGCTGTCGGAATCAGAAGCTTCGCTATCATCATACCGGGTATTTATATACTCATATCCGGCAGTCACTGAAGCAGAGGACGTGACAGGGAGGACCGCATATGGAGATATAGTAAGTATATTTCTTTCAGTTTTATTTAAGAATGCGTTGTCCTGAGCGGTCCTTCTTCTCTGGTCAACAGCAACCCTGTCATAAATATCCGTAAGATTCAAGAAAATTCTACTGAATGGCCTTGCGGCAACATCTAACCTTATTGATTGTATCTCGCGCAGGGTCGTATCATTTAACTGATCGTTATTTCCGTATATTCTGAAATTTAATCCGTAATCGAGAGATAAGTCCAGCATTTTGTTAGGAGAGTATTCCAAGCTAATGCTCGGGGATACAGTTGTAATAAAATCGTCTTCCTTATCATTTTCTGTCAGAAAGATATTGTCATTATATTCTTCTTTAACACTAACTGCAGGTTTAAAAACAACCCTGGCATACGCTGTTGAGATCATCATTGTAAAAAGTACTGCAATAAGCCCCGAAACAATAATACTTTTCATTTCCTCTCCTTCTTTTTATATCCATAAGAATAACCATAACGGTTTGCGTATCCTTCTTCATTTGCTGAACTGACACTGTTAAACACAACTCCCAGTATTTTCAGATCCTTTAATAGACTCAGTGCATTATCAATAACTTTCTTCTGGGCCTGGCCATTTTTCACTACAAATATAATTCCGTCTACAAAAGACCCAATAGATATGGCCTCTGCAAAAGAGAGTATGGGCGGCGTATCAATGATTACATACCTGTCCACATACCGCTGTTTAATTTCTTTCACCAGCATCTTCATTTTTTCAGACGAAATAAGCTCCGCAGGATTATTCGGAATCTTTCCGGAAGGGAGAACAACCAGATTTCCTATGCCGGTCTTTACCAGAACATCAGACAGGTCAAAGTCTCCAGACAGGTAGTCTGAAAGACCGTACTTATAATTAATTCCAAGATAGTTGCATATCATCGGCTTTCTTAAGTCAGCATCAATTAGAAGTATATTATGGTCTATTTCCTGAGCCATTGTAACTGCAATATTAATTGACGTAAGCGTCTTCCCTTCCCCTTCAACTGCACTGGTAACCATCATTGTGTTCAGAAAATCAGGTTTTGTCTCCCTGATAAGCATTGACTTAAGACGCCTGTATTCTTCAGCAACCGGAGAATCAGGTTCCGTCAAAGTCACAATGTTCGAATTATTAATGGTTAAAGGAACCTCTAATAATTTACTTTCATTTGTCTTTTTTACTCTGGATTCTTCACCAGTGTCTCTTAATTTATATGCTTTTTCCAATGCGTCTTCTATTTTACTCATAATTTACTTACAGATATATATCTGTTTATAACCTCCATGTCTGCATTTATCCTTTTCTTTCATAACTATATATTTTTATTCGAGATGATACCTGCTATGAAATCCTCAATCACGCTTATTCCCAGGAATTCTAAAGTTAATGTGCCCAGAATACATAGCATGTATAAGCCTGCTATGCTGAAAACAAGCTTGTCTCTCTTTCTGATCAGTGCCAATTCTTCATCAAACACCATTTGCGGTACGACCGCAAGGATCGGGAAACCAAACTCCTTTAGCATATCAATGGTTTTGACAGAATCATCAAGATTATCCAGCACAACTATTACCCCGATGCCTGCCCCAAAGCCGAGCGCAATACCAGCCAGAATTAGAAGTACCCTATTAGGACTAACCGGCAATGTCGGCAAAATAGCCCGCTCTATTATTCTAAAAGTCGTGGTCTTATCTTCTATCTCCATCTGCCTTGAGACTACCGATTGCCCGAGCCTCTGCAGAAGACCTTCATAGACACCCCGGAAAGAGTCCCTGTCCTTCTCCAGATCACGAAGTTCCTTCTTACTTTCAGGAATATTTTTCAATTCTTCCTCTTTCTCTTTAATAAGACCTGTTAGATTCTTTGATCTCGAATAAATTGCATCAACCTGTGATGTTATTGCTATCATCTGCTGTTTAAGGTCCAGATATACCGGATTAACGGCTGTTATCTCCGAACCTGTCTCTTCATACAAGCCGCCTGACGGCTCTTCTTTCATCTGATTCTCTATAACTTCAATCTCTGCCCTCAGTCTAATTACCTCCGGGTAGTTTTCCGTATATTGCAACAGCAACTGACTAAGTTTCATCCGAAGTGACGCTATCGTACCTTCTATCCCTTTTTTGCTGAACATCGCTACCGTAAAAGGTTTTTCCTTTTCCAACAGTCCCCCCAGGCTTTTCTTTTTGGCCTGCAGTTCTTTTTCATCTATGTTCAATTTTTCAATTTCTCTCCTGTAGTCCTTTATCTCGCCTATCAGAGCATCTTCATCCAATGAAATATATATACCCTGCTTCTGTCTGAATTTTATTATTGCGTCTTCCCCCCTGTCCATTCTTTCCTTAAAAAACTTGACCTGTTTATCCAGAAAATTAGCCGCTTCAGATGCTTCTTCCCTTTTGTCAAATATGTTATTCTCAACATATTCATTAACAAGTGTATTTATGTAGTCTCTGGCCAATGCCGGATTCTTGTCCACCAAAGATACTGTAACAAGCGTATTATTTTTGACCGTTATTCCGGTATCATTCTGAAAATCCATAATCATCTTTTCCAGCTCCATTTTATTCTCGACGTGCAAATCCAGATCCAGTTTTTCAATAACACTTACAACAAGATTCCTTCCAACCATTGTATTTTTCAGCACTTTGATCCTGTCATCCATTGAAGGGGTAATGGCAATCCCTTCCACAAGTTTTTCGATTACATTACGCTCAATAAATATCTTGCTTTCAGCTTTATACTTTTTAGGCATAAAATAGCTTCCCCAAACTATTACTGACATGATGCAGAGCGAAACAGCAGTAAAAAGATACCGCTTAGCATAAATCAGTTTCAGATATCTCAATATTTCTGAACGATAATTTTCCATTATTAGTCCCTTTGCAATTAAAACAAAGTTTCTTTCACGACGATGACATCACCGGGCATTATATCTAAATTCTTATCTATTTCACCCTTCATCAAGTCTTTTACTTCCACTGATATTTTTTCCCTTTTCCCGTCTGATTGTTTCCTCATAACTACAACATCATTCTTCCTGGCAAATTCGGTAAACCCTCCAGCAGACAAAATAACATCCAGCACTGTCAGGCCCTTCCTGTAATCAATTGTACTCGGCTGTTTTATCTCGCCAACTATGGATATCCTTTTCTCAAAAATATCCGGAATAAAAATTATATCATTCGGTTCAAGCACAATATCCTGTTTGAAATCTCCCTTTTCAAATAGTCCTGAAAAATCCGTTTTGATCATTTTTTTATTTCTTACCAGATAAGCACTTTCCAGGTCAGCTTCCCCAAGGGAACCAAGCTGGGCGAGGAATTCAAGAAGGGTTGTTTCTCTTGAAAGCTGTGTAACTCCCGCAGGTGCCCCTCTGCCAATAACAAATATCCTGTAATTCGTCATACCTGTTGCTATAACTGTAACTATAGGAGTTTTGACAAGTTTTTTCATTGCCTTTTCCAAAATAGTCTTCAATTCCATAGGTGTAAATCCTGAGGCCTTTACCTCACCAAGCGCAGGAATGGAAATCTTCCCATCCGGTCTGACCATCACCCCCAGGCTAAGCTCGGGACTTCCCCAAACAGAAATCTGAAGGCTGTCACCATCTCCGATGACATAATCTTTTGCAAATACATTATTCGAGAGCAAAAGAATAACAATTATGAAAAAAACCGCCTTCTTCAAATTCCCTCCTGTTATTTACTTATTTTTGGCCTGATAATTAATATATTGGTTATTTTAAGCTCGGCAAACCCTTAAAAAACCTTTAATCCATCACTATCTTCCACCGCGGCCCCAAAAGACTACTTTTATTGTATCAAGGACTATAAGAAAATCAAGAGAAATTGACTGATACTTTATGTAGTACATGTCGTATCTCATTTTTTCTATAGCATCCTCCATAGAGTCACCGTATTCGTATCTTACCTGCGCCCATCCTGTAATTCCCGGTTTAACACAATGTCTTTCAGAATAATAGGGGATCTGTTTCTTCAGTGATTGAACAAAGAAAGGCCTCTCGGGCCTTGGCCCAATGAAACTCATATTACCTATAATAACATTGAACAACTGGGGAAGTTCATCCAGGCGTGATTTCCTCAAGATCCTTCCCAATACCGTGATCCTGTTATCTCCTGTTTTTGACCAGACAGGCCCTGAATCTTTTTCAGCACCGTCCACCATTGTCCTGTATTTATAGATCGTAAAATTCTTTTCCCCTTCTCCAACACGTTCTTGTTTAAAAAATACCGCCCCTTTTGATCCGATTTTTATCAAAACCGGGATAATGGCCAGAAAAGGCAATGCAAAAAAGATACCGATAACAGCAAGAAGAATATCAAAGGCACGTTTAAGATAGCGTCTTAAAACCGTAATTCTGAAACCGTCAGAAAAAATAAAATGGCTGGGATTCAGGTTCTCAAGAAGCAGCTTGCCTGTCATCTGCTCATAAAAAGAGGGGCCGTCAATTACATCAATTCCGTTCAATTTACAGCTGAGAACCTCTCTCACAGGAAAAGTGCCTCTTCTCTCACTTAAAGACACAACAATCTGTTGCACTTTTTCCTTCAAGGCTATGGTAAGTATACCATCTCCATTGCCTACAACAGAATCCATCGGAACATTTACCGGCTCACCAACACAGTTAATATAACCGGATAGAGCAAAACCATTATTATTGCTATTCAGCACTTCCCCCATTGTTTTTGCGATCGGTCCGGTTCCAAGTATTAAAATTCTTTTGGCACTTACAGGTAGTTTCAGAAAATAGTCATAACTGATATGCCAGAATATCTGGAATATTATTGATAAACCGAGAGCATAAATAAACATGCCTCTTCCGAGGAGAAAAGAAGGGATAAAATAATAGAAGGAAGCAAGAAAAAAAGATGCAAAAAAGCATGAAAAGATTATTTTAAGCATTTTCTCTTTTCTCCCGTCCCTTTTTTCAGTATTGTAAAGATCCACAAAGAAACATATTAAGATAATAAACATGGAGTAAACAAGTGCTTTTGGCAGAATCGGATCGTACTGAGCTATGTTTTTGATATCGTAAGAATAGCTGAAATAAAACCTTAAATATATGCCGGCATAAACAGAGCTGATAGTAATGATAATATCTCCGACAATCAGTATAATGTTTTTTGGTGAAAAGAAATTCATTATTTATTCATGCCTTCCAGTATTTTTTTCGTTTCTTCAAGTTCAGGAAATGAAGTCTTACGGCCCAGACGCACAGCATTCTTAAGCTGCTCTTCGGCCTTAACATCCATCCCCTTTTCAATATACGCAAGACCCAAATGATATCGAATTGTAGGCTCTCCGGGCAAATAATGCGTTGCCTCTATAAATTGCTTCAAAGCACCGCTATAATCCGCATTTTTGTATAAGGTCCAGCCTAACGTATCAGTTACGCTCCCGCTCTCCGGAGCCAGCTCTTTGGCCTTTTGAGCCATTTTGACAGCCTTCTCAATGGGACCGTATCCATCAGCATACAGATAGGCAAGATTATTTAAAGAAGGGATATAATCAGGAGAAAGCTCCAGAACTCTTTTATGTTTCTCAATTGCCGCCTCTTTTTTTCCTGCTTTCTCCAGAATAATCGAATGAAAATAATATGCAGGAACATACCCGGGATTGCTTTGCCCGGTTTCTTCAAGGAGTCCCATTGCTGTTTCCGATTCGTTAAGTGATACATATGTGCGGGCTATTTCTACTTTTATTTCAGGATTGTCAGGATTATCTGCATTTGCCTTCTTAAGAGTATCAAGAGCCTCCCCGTACCGTTTGCCTGCAGAATATACAGCAGCCAGAGTCTTATATCCAATATAACTTTCAGGTACCAGGGCAACAATCCTGTTTGCGGTTTTCTCTGCTTCTTTATAATTCTTTTCATTTATGTAAAGTCTAGTCAATAAAGCCAGGATATCGACCCTGTCATTTTTTCCTACAAGCAGAGCATTTAATTCTCTTATTGCATTTTTGTAATCACCCATTAGATCATAAACAGCTGCCAGTTTCTTCATTCCGGTCTCAAGAGATATTTTTTTCAGATCCCTGTATACTGACAGCGCTTCCTTAAACTTCCTCTTTTCCACATATAACAAGCCTTTCATGTCAAGGAGTTTAATATCGCGCGGATAAATACTTAATCCCTCATCAATTGTATCGATTGTTTTCTTATCATTCTTCTTCCTCAGATAATATTTGGCAAGCGACAAATAAGCTATTGCTTCCTTATGCCCTTTGGCTTTCATATAGTATTCTAGCGCTTCATTATCCTTCTTATCTGTTTCCAGAATTTTTGCAATCATTATCATAGCCATTACATTAGCTGCTACATTATCTTTATCAAGGTCGAGTATTTTTTTATATTCTGCCATAGCTTTTTCTTTTTCATTTCTATTCATGTAAATAAAACCAAGATTGGAGTAAGGCAGATAAAACCCTGGATCTGCATCAATTGATCTCTCGAAATTTTCAGAGGCTTTGTTCATATCCCCGGACCTGAGATACACCATTCCGATCATATTATACATAAGCGCATCCTGTGGATTTTCCCTCAGGCCTTCTTCCAGTGTCTTGACTGCATCTTTGTATCTTCTGATTTTAATATAGTATCGTGCAAGCATTATTCTCGAATTGAGCAAGTCGGGAGCAATTGCAACAGCATCAACGAATTCTTTTTCAGCTTTTTTGGCATTGCCCGATAATAGATTGAATGCTCCTTTTTTAATATGTGCGTCAATGAGTTTTGGATCAAGCTCAATCGCCCTGTCAAATTCATTCACTGCTGCCTCGCCTTTACCAAGCGCCAGATAAGCACTTCCAAGAAGATTATGTGCAAAAGCATTTTTTTCATCCAGTTCCAAAGCCTTTTTTGTTTCTGCTTCCGCATCTCCAGCCCGGCCCTTTCTCAGGTGTGTAACAGCAAGCAGCAAACGTCCCTGAATTATATTGGGACGCTGATCAACCACCCTCTGAAATTCATTGGTCGCCAGCTCAAGGTTGCCTTTCTGGAAATAGCATAAACCAAGAAAATAGTGTACACCTGGAAAAGATCCTTTTTTTGCAGACTGCTGCAGAAAGATAACAGCTTTGTCTATTTCTTTCTCAAAATAAGAAATCAAACCCATAAGATAATTACCTTCAGGTCGTTTTGGATGCGATTTCATCAGCCCTTTTCCTATTTCTCTGGCTTTCTCAATGTTCTTTTTCCGCAAATAAGTCAAGCCTGACTGAAGCAGTATAGAGGCATTATCAGGATTTATCTCCAGTATCCTTTCAAAGATAATGAGCATATCGTCGATATCATCCTTCTCCCTTTTTACGTTCGCAAGCAGATACAGAGCCTCAATATTTTCAGGCTCCGACCCAAGGATATCTTCGGCAATAATCTCTGCCTGAGAAACTTTTCCGCCTGCAAGATAAATCTTTGAAAGAACTATCCTCGCTGATATTCTTTCAGGATATTTTTCAATTGTTTTATGAAGAATTTCCTCTGCCTTTATATAATCCTTTTTTATTGCATGTGCTGTTGCAGCCAGTTCATATGCCTCAGGGTTATCACTGCTCTCTTGGAAATACAGCCTTAATTCCTCAAGTGCCTCATCAACCTTTTCTGTCTTCAGGTGGACTTTCGCGAGAGGTACATGTACATCATTAAAAGAGGGGTTTAACCGGAGCACTTTAAAAAGCTCTTTTTGTGCTAATCCATGTTTGTTCTGTAATATATATGAAAGCGCCAGCTGGTATCTGGCTTCAAAGAAGTTCTGGTCCTTTTCAATGGCCCTTTTGAAAGCTATTATTGCTCCTCTTGGGTTTCCTTTTTCAAGAAACTTAAGCCCGCTTCTGTAATACTCCTGTTTGTTCATATTCTGGCTGCTGCACCCTGTAATCAGAACAGAGAACAATATTATGAAAGGTATTATCCTACGCAATGATATTTCCTCCGCTTAAATTAAGGTATCCGTTAATAATTCCGCGAACTATATATTTGAACCTTTCAAAATCGAGAGGTTTCACCAGGCATATTGAATTCTTGATACATTTCATTGTTTCAATTAAATCACTGTTAAATTCGTCTGATAATACTATCGTGGGGATGTCTCTTAATCCGCTGGATTTCAGGAACGAAACAGCATAGGGATAGCTTGAAACAATCAGCGATATTCCGTTATTTGAGATATGCTTGATGGCTTCCTCTCCAGAAACGGCCTGCTTGGTCTGGTATCCCTCATCATTTAATATGGCAGAGCATACCTTTGAAAAACCATCTTCGTCTATTATGAGTATTTTTTTTGATGAAGACATTGCGGCTCATATTTAGCAATATTAATACCAGCTGGTAATTCTTTGTGAATTTCGTCTTTTTTTGAATTAAATTTCGACCAAAAGTCTTGCAACTATTTGATTTTACAATCTATTTATTCTTGCTGTTCATTTATATGAATTTAAATAATTTTCTGGTTGACAAGGCATATTCAAAACAATAATTGTATCCATTGGATACAGTATTTTTTAGTTTTGCATATTTCTCTTTTAAATTCACAATGTTACATGCCCACAAAAAACTGTATCCATTGGATACACATTTCTATTTTTTTAACCGAAATCAGGCAATTCTCGACTGCCGGAATAAAATAGCTGCGGATGAATGGAATACTGAACAAAATGAATTACCCCACAGCTCAATTGTGAGGTATAAAAATACCCATGCCGTCATACCTGTGAAAACGGGTATCCAGAGATCAAACGGACTGGATTCCCGCCCGAATCGGGTCTCATGACCGGATAAGGGTCGATTCGACTCAAAAGACTGCGGGAATGACAGACAATGGCGCAAATTATTAACCCAAAAAATCTATTACGATTTAAAATCAGTCTGCTTAAGCCTGCTGTACAGTGCCTTCCTGGTTATCCCGAGGGCTTTTGCAGCCTTTGATTTATTGCCGTTAAAGGCATCAAGCGCCTTTATTACAGTTTCGAGTTCAAGTTCCTTTAACGGCTTCAAATTACTCGCATCGGCATTTTTGGCTTCTTTCCTGATTTCATCCGGGATATCTTTCAGGTCAATGACCTCTTTCTTTGAAAGAACAACAGCTCTCTCCAGTACATTCTCGAGTTCCCTTAAATTTCCGGGCCACAAATGGTTGTGAAAAACCTTCATTACTCCGGGAGACACAGATGAGACGTTCTTTCCTTCGCGCTGTGAAAATTTATCAATAAAGTGTGTTACAAGCAGGGGGATATCACTCTTCCTTTCTCTTAAAGGCGGCAATTTGATCTGTACCACATTTAACCGGTAAAAAAGATCAGGCCTGAAATTTCCTGACTTGACTTCTTCCGACAGGTCACGATTTGTTGAGGCGATCAGGCGGATGTCAACCTTTATTTTCTTACTTCCCCCTATACGTTCAATTTCTTTTTCCTGGATCGCCCTTAATATTTTCGCCTGTAAGGAGAGTTCCAGCTCTCCGATTTCATCCAGGAACAGGGATCCGGTATTTGCTTCTTCGAATTTCCCTATCCTTCTTGAAACAGCTCCGGTAAAAGCGCCTCTTTCATACCCGAATAACTCGGCTTCAAGAAGTTCCCGGGGAATGGCGGCGCAGTTAATCGGTATAAACGGCCTGTAGTGTCTCTGGCTGGTATAGTGAATTGCATTTGCAAGGACCTCTTTCCCCGTACCCGTACTACCGGAAATAAGCACATTAATGGATGAATCCTTAATGGACTCAACCATTCTGAATACATTTTCCATACTCTTGCTCTTCCCGATAATACTGGAAAATCTGTACGTGGACTCAAGCTGACTCTTCAGGCTTGTAACTTCGCTCTTGAGTCTTTTTTGTTCAACTGCCTTGGCCAGGATGGCCTTGAGTTTTACATAGTCAGGCGGCTTGATAAAATAAAAAAAGGCCCCGTCTGTCATTGCAGTAACTGCAGAGTCGACAGTACCAAAAGCAGTTAAAAAAATGACCGGGATATCAGGTTGATTTGATTTTAGAAAATCAAACAAAAATAAGCCGTCCTTACCCGGCATTTTCAGGTCTGTAACGACCGCGTCAATACTCTGCAAAGATACAATCTCCAGCGCACTGTCAACACAATCTGCCTGATAAACATTATACGGGACCTCCCCGAGGATCGCAGATAAAACCTTCAGGGCATTCGGTTCATCATCAACAATAAGGATGTTCGCTTTATACTGGTCACTCACTTTTTTCTACCGGTAAAAAGACTTTAAATATTGTCCCCCTGTTTCTGACGCTCTCACAAAGCAGTTTCCCGTTATGTGCCTTAATAACCTCACGGGAAAGGAAAATACCAAATCCCTTATCATGTTTTTGTGTTCCATCGGAAAGTTCGCCGAGCTTGCGTAATTTTTTGTCCGGAATACCCTTGCCTGTATCAGATATTTCTATTACAAGATAATCAACATTCTTTTCCCATTTCAATGAGGTTTTTATATCAAGTACCCCCCCGTCCGGCATCGCCTCAAGGGCATTATTGATTAAGTTGAATAAGGCCTGTTCTATCTGAAATGAATCCCCGGTAATCAGCGGCAGGACTGAAAGGTTGTGCGATATCTTTATGTCCTGCACTTCAGCCCTCGGCTGAATCATGACAAAAATTGCTTTCAGTATGTCATTGAGGTTTACAGGAAGAAAAGTTGTTTTTTCTCTTGCCGTGCTTAAAAAGTTTGAAATAAAATCATCAAGCTTGTCTATTTCTTCATTGATAATCGTACTGAACTCAAGCATCGTTGATTCATGTCCGTATTTTTCTCTCAAATAAACGACCGCACCTTTAATGGCATTCAGGGGGTTTCTGATTCCGTGAGCAAGCGAAGATGCGATTTTACCTATCGCGACCATCTTTTCAGAATTAACAAGCTCTTTGCTAAGCGGACATTCTCCCTTAATATTATCAAAAAAAACGGACACTGCTTCAATTCCATCCTTCTTTTTCTTTTCCGGGACAATCAGTATATCAGCGCAAAGGTTGGTCCCCATGAAACAATTATTCCTGAAATTTTTTATCCTTTTCTCTTTGCCGTCACCAAAAACCGGTAATATCTCATCATGCAATAAAGGGAAAACTCTGTCTAATTTAATTCCTATGACACTCTTCGCCGGCCTCTGGCAAAGCTTCTCCATACTTAAGTTCCAGGATGTAATGGTCAGAGATTTATCGACGCTGAAAACGTACTTCCCGGCTTCAACCCTTACTTTCCTCTGCTTTGTTGAGTAGTCCGAATGCCCGGAGTTTTTATAAGCCTTTTGTGAATTCTTCATATATTTCCGGTTTTTGGGCTAAAACTTCTTCTTCTATCTTCAATATGTCTCCCATGTACGCCGTCCTGATACCATGATAATCAACAGGGTCGCCTATTGCGTGAAATTTAAATGCAAACCTGTTCAGTAAAATTATAAGCCCTTTAGTCATTACGGCATACCAGTGAGTTAATTTTCTTCTCTTGCTCTCATGATAAATTGCTTTATACAGACAGGTAACAAGCTCATGCCTGCTGCGCCTCTCACTGCTATGGATATTTCTTGAACGCGGATTTCCGGGTTTACTTTTATATTTGTCATCAGTCCTTCTATAATGCGTTCTATTTTCGGCATAGTTATAGGGACGATCAAATCCTCCTATTATTCTTCTTTCTTCATCCGGACCATATAAATATTTGTCTTCTGACCTTCTCCTGTATACCCTGCTTATTGCAAGCCTTGAAATTTCAGCAATATTCTCTTTTGGAATTTCGCTGTTACCAGTATTAATTTCACAATATTTTTCAATTGGAAACCCTTCCTCTGAATTAAGGATCATTCTCACTGTTCCGACAGTTTTCTGTGCCTCATCTCTTACAGCAAAATGGACAGCATGCTTGTCGAATTCATCTACTTCAAGACCATTAGTGTGTTTATCGGGATTTTCAAATTCCCACTCGTCACAATAAACCTTATACCGTAACCTGTACACTTCTTTCAGATCCTTTGCACCTGTAACAATGCTAACTGTAAATGACATAAAGAAATTCTCCCAAAAATAATTTTTAAAGTCAAGTTAATACGTCTGGCATATGCAACATATAATTCTCATTTTTTCTTTTCTATTTAGCGTTGATTATGTTTTTATTTGTGTGACAGCACAAAAAATGCACATGAGGTCACTGTGTCAACTATATATTGTTTAATTCGGACAAAACACATTGATTCTTTAAAACGCATTGAAAACCGTACTCCAATAACTTATTTTATCTATTAATATTAAAGACTTATCTCATAATTATGACTTATTTCTGATCCTTTTTTTGAATTCTCTAATTATTTTTCAACATGGCACAATATTTGCGATTCATCGAAATGCTCTCAGTATTACCTTAAGTATATTCCAAATTATAAGGAGGACATGAACAATGAATAGAATGTATTGAGCCTTATTACGTCTTCTCAGTATCAGATTTTTTTCTTAAACCAGTTAAATATTAAAAAAATGAAAGGCAGGAAAAACCATGAAAAAAATCAGTATGTATTTGTCAGTTATATCATTAGTATTAATGTTTACCGTTACGGTACAAGCAGATTTGTTAGAGAGGGGAAACACTTTTATATATGATAGTGACCAGAATATTACGTGGCTCAGGAATGCGAATCTTTATGAATATCAAATGACATGGTCCCAGGCGATTGACTGGGCAGAAAATCTTGATTATCAGGGTTATGATGACTGGCGTCTTCCTGATTCCGACACTTCCTGTCTTGGATACGATTGTATTGGAAGTGAGATGGGGAATCTTTATTATAATGATGGAATCAGTTCAGGTTCGTCCGGGCTTTTTACGGATGTTCAGTCCAGTATGTATTGGTCAGGCACAGAATACGAAGCTGATACTTCAAGAGCGTGGCGATTCAATTTTAACAGCGACAGCGGGTATCAGGGCAGAAGCGGGAAAACATATGAACGCTATGCCTGGGCTGTGCGTGACGGGGATTCCAATCTGCCGGTTGCCCCCGAGCCGGTAAGTTCTCTTCTTTTCCTGACCGGGGGTGTTACCATGGCTTTAATAAAGAAACTCAAAAAAATCAAACATTCCTGATAATTACCTCTTCCGGGCAGCTTTGGATATGAAAATCCAAAGCTGCCTCTCTTCATTCAGACAAATAGTCTTTCAGCGCTTCTTTCCAATGTCTTAATTCCATTAAACCTTCGAGTCTCAACATCGTATTGTCAAGCACCGAAAAACAGGGCCTTTTGGCAGGCCGGATAAATTTATCAGAAGTGATTGGAGTGACTTTTTTATTAATGCCTTTCAATTTCAATATTTCAACGGCAAATTCATACCATGAACACTGAGAAGTATTTGTTATATGATATATGCCGAATCCTCTCCCGATAATATCCTTCAGCTTTGCGGCCAGATCATACGTAAAGGTCGGTGAACCTGTCTGGTCATCAACTACCCCTATCTCATCTTTTTCAGAAAACAATTTAATCATTGTATCAACAAAATTATTTCCGTTTTTTCCATAAAGCCACGATGTCCTGACAATATAGAAGCGGTTTGTCAATGACGCCACAAACTGCTCTCCAATCAGTTTTGACAGACCGTACTTATTGATGGGATTCGGGATGTCCCACTCATTGTAAGGCTCTTTTTTTGCGCCGTCAAAAACATAGTCAGTGCTGATATAGATTATGGGGCATTTTATCTCTTCACATGCAATCGCAATATTTCTGGCACCCAATCCATTTATAAGATATGCCTTTTCAGGATCAAGTTCACTTCCATCCACATCCGTGTAAGCCGCAGTATGGATCAAGTAATCGGGGGCTGCATTTTTTATTGCTGATACGGACTTGTCAAGATCAGTAATATCGAAGTCATTCAGAGCAAATGACTTCAATTCAACGTCACTAAAAACACTGCATATGTCACTGCCCAGCATCCCGTCTGATCCGGTCAGAGCGATCTTCATTATTTCAACCTCTTCCCATACTGTGTATTGTAGTACTTCATATATTCCCCTGAAATAATTCTCTGCCACCACTGCCTATTGGAAATATACCATTTGACAGTTTCTGTGATACCCTCTTCAAAACTCATTTCAGGCTTCCATCCAAGTTCCTGCTCAATCCTGAACGGATCAATAGCATATCTCCTGTCATGGCCTTCCCGGTCTTTCACATAAGATATCAAACTCATCAGCTCATCGTTATCAAGATCAAGTTGTTCAGAGAGTTTATCAAGTATTAACCTGATTATTTCTATATTCGGCCTTTCATTTCTTGACCCTATATTGTAAACCTCTCCCGGTGTCCCTTTGTGCAGGGCAGCATCAACAGCCCTGCAGTGATCAGTTACAAAGATCCAATCCCTGACATTCATGCCATCGCCGTAAACAGGTATCGGTTTCTTATTAATCGCATTCAGTATTACCAGCGGGATAAGTTTTTCAGGAAACTGATAAGGCCCGTAATTATTCGAACACCTTGTAATGACCGCCCTGATTTTATGGGTTTCAATAAATGCCCTTACCATAAGATCGGATGATGCCTTGCTGGCAGCATACGGACTGTTGGGCAAAATAGGCGACTCCTCATTAAAAAATCCGTCTTCGATTGAACCATAAACCTCGTCAGTTGAAACCTGCAAAAAAAAGCAGTCTCTCTGTCTGGCTATTTCAAGCAGATTGCTTGTACCCACAATATTTGTCTGCAAAAACGGCTGGGCATCAAGGATACTTCTGTCAACGTGGCTTTCGGCCGCAAAATTCAAAATCGCATCAAATTCCAGACCTTCCAATACGTTCGTGTCACAAATATCACCCTTTACAAAAGTATACCGGTCTGATGATTCAAGATCTTTCAAATTTTCGAGGTTTCCAGCATAGGTAAGGTTATCAAGATTGATAATGTGATATTCCGTGTGGGCTGAAAGTGCATATCTGATATAGTTCGATGCAATAAACCCCGCACCTCCGGTAACAAGCAGTCTCATTCCTCTATCCTGAACGGGGAGGAAGAGTCATCTTCATACCTTATTTCGTCAACCGGTTCTTTTTTCCCTTGTCCCATGAAAAGCCTGTCAGGCATATTAATTACAATTCCGTTTTTACTGTCAATATTCTTATATGCATGCACTACTCCGGGAGGAACTATGGCAACAGTGGGACCTTCCGATATATCAATCACTTTCTTTTCCATAAATGTATCAGATGTCTTTCTGTTGTCCCAGAGATAAAGCCTGAACTTTCCGATAAAACAGAAATAGTCAGTCTGTTCTTCATGCTCATGAGGACCTCTTGCAAGCCCCGGTTTCGTAAGGGAAAGATATGACATAGCAGGCCTGAACTCAGATTCGTCTTCCCTTATGATCTCTCCAAGCCATCCACGATGATCTTCATAAAGCAGCAGCTCTTTTATCTCAACACCCTCCACCTATACCTCCACCACTGAATCGTCACCAACCATAAGTCTGAGCGCTTTATGCATAGTGTTATTTCTTATGATCCTGACTCTCCGGCCTAAAAGACTTTCCTCTAACCTTTCAACATCTTTCAGCTCACTGTCATCCATTATTACCGAATGCTCAACAGAAGATTTAACGATCTTCACATTATTCCCTACACTTGTGTGAGGACCGATAAAAGATTCATCTATTACGGCATTTTCCCCGATAATTACAGGGCCCCGTATCGTGCATTTCCTTATAACAGTCCCTTTACCAATAGCTACCCGGCCCTCAATTTTGCTCGCTTCGTCAACGTCCCCTTCAATACTGCTCTCCAGGCAGTCATCCAGAACAGTGGCATTCGCAGTGAGCATGTCATCTTTCTTGCCTGTATCAAGCCACCACATGTCAAGCACAAAACTCTCGACATTACAATTCATGTTAATCAATTCCTGAATCGCATCAGTTATTTCAAGTTCTCCCCTTCTTGAAGGCTTGATGCTGTCAATGGCCTTGTGTATTTCCGGAGAAAAAATATATATCCCTACAAGCGCCAGGTTTGATGGAGGAACATCCGGTTTCTCAACGAGTTTCAGGACCCTGCCGTCTTCTGAAACATCTGCAACACCAAACTGTTTTGGATTATCAACTTCCTTGAGAAGGATAAAGGCTTCGGGCTTGTTGTTTTTAAATTTATCAACAAATTTCCCTATACCTGTACCGATAAGGTTATCCCCAAGATACATGACAAAAGATGAATCAGCAAGAAAATCACGCGCAATTTTTATGGCATGCGCAAGTCCGCCCGGGACATCCTGTGTAATATATTTAATTTTAGTGCCCCAGCGGCTCCCGTCACCGACAGTGTCTTTGATCTCCTGCCCTGTTTCCGGCGAAATGATAATGCCAATTTCTTTTATGCCGGCCTTAACAATATTTTCTATACAATAGAACAGTATAGGCTTGTTAGCTACCGGTACAAGCTGTTTTGCACCTGAGTAAGTCAACGGTCTTAACCGCGTGCCCTTGCCTCCGCTTAATATTATTGCCTTCATAGATCAGATATTTTAACTTAAACTCTGCATTAATTCAAAACCATAGCCTACAATTTCCACTTTCTCAATTCAATCTTCCTGATTTTGCCCGTAGCTGTTTTGGGGAACTCCTCAATAAACCTTATTCGTTTTGGAATCTTGAATTTTGCCAGGCGCTCTTTTAAATAATCTCCTATCTCACGGTCAGTAATAACTGAATTTTCTTCATTTTTTAAATAAAGCACGGTTATCTCTGATCCCCTCCCATCGGGTATGCCGACCATTGCACATTCCTCGATCGAATCGTGCTCCATCACAAAATCTTCTACTTCACGCGGATAGATATTCATCCCGTCAACAATGATAAGGTCCTTCTTCCTGTCGACTATAAAGATGTAGCCATCTTCATCAATTCTGGCCATGTCACCGGTGTAAAGCCAGTTGTCTTTTAATACCTCCCGGGTCTCTTCTTCCCTGTTAAAATATCCTTTCATCGTATTATGACCTTTAACGGCAAGTTCGCCGACCTCACCTGAAGGCAGGCTTTCTCCGTTTTCTCCAATGACTTTAACTTCAACCCCATGAACAGGGGGCCCTACTGAACCAGGTTTCCGTACTCCCCTGAGAGGATTCACCGATACGATGGGAGACGTCTCTGTAAGTCCGTAACCTTCAAGCAGCGGGATATTAAAGCGCTCCTCAAATGCATGAATTGTAGCCTCCGGCAATGCTGCGGCCCCTGATATACATATCCTTACTTTGACAAGCAGCCTGAAAATCAACCTGAAAAAAAATGGCACCTTCTTCCTGGAAAGAAGATTGTAGATCGTCGGCACCGCAATAAACAATGTTATTCTGTCCCTGAAAATGCTGTTTATCACCCTGGAGAACGGTTTAACAGATTCGAGCAGAAAAATGCCGGCACCCGTAAAAATCGGGAGAATAACACAGACAGTTAAACTGAACGAATGGAACAGAGGCAAAAAAAGTAATATTTTGTCCCTGTGGGATACATTCATGACCTTCATCCCTGCTTCTGCATTAGATATAAGATTATCATGCGTAAGCATGGCACCTTTAGGGAATCCCGTTGTCCCGGATGTATAAAGGAATACTGCAACTTCATCACTATTTCCGACATAAGGTTCAGCTTCGCACTCAGGCAGGTCATTAAAAGATACGGCATTTACTTCGGGGGCATCATTTTTCAGCTTTTCAATGTGCGAAGAGTATTTGCTGGTGTAAATCAGAATTTTACAGCCGGAGTCCTTTAAAATATAGGAAATCTCATCTGCGGTCAGAAAATTATTTATGGGGATTACTATTCCGCCGGCCCTGAATACGGCAAAATAGGAGATTATATATTCAGGACAGTTCTCCATTAATATTCCCACACGGTCTGAATTCTTTAACCCGAAAGACCCCAGTCCCCCGGCGGCAAGGCTTACAAGCCTGTCAAGGTCAGAGTAGGAAAGCTTTGTATTTTCATATTTTATACAAACCTTCCCCGGGTATTTTTTCGCCCTGTCCGATAAGAGAGTGCTTAGAGTCAAAACCATTTACTCCTGATTAAATTATTTGAAATACAAAATTTGTATATTTTATCTTTGGGATTAATCCCCCGCAGCTCATTTTCAGCTTATAAATGCCTTTATTAATTCATTAAAAACAATGGCTAGATTATATCACAAATCAGGATTCAACAGACCCGAATTTATAGTTCAAGAATGCGACACTCAGAAACTCAATTTTTCAGTTGCAACTATCCAGGGGAAAAGCACAATTCATGTAAAGATTTCCGACATAATTCTCCTGGTTTCCTGCCATTCTCTGCTATAAATGTAAAATAATCCGACTTTAACGCATTAATAAAATTGGCCATAATAAAATTACTTGCAATTTCAAAAGCTTACCAACTTGGTAAGGAAATTGCTTATATTTTTTTAGTGAAATTTATGTCAATAAGAGCACAATGAAGAAGGTATTCATAACTAGTTAAATCATATGAAAAAACAGGATGTCCTTAAAGAACATATCTCAATTATTAAAGAAGTAGCCGGCACAATTACAGCAACAGACAACCTGGACTCCATAACCAACCTCATTCTTGAGATGGCCCTTGAATCCACTAATGCCAGTAAAGGCTCTATTTTGTTACTGGATAAACGGGGCAATTTAATTGTCCAGGCTGCAAGGGGTATGAAGCCGGAATTAATGGATAATTTAAAAGTTAAGCTTGGTGAAAAAATATGCGGTAAAGTTGCAAAAGAAAAAAAACCGTTATTGGTTGAAAATATAAAAAATGTTAAAAAAACAAAAATAAATGGACCAGGTAAATATAAAACCGATTCATTTATATGCTGTCCCATTAAAGCCAAGAACAGACTTCTCGGTGTTATTAATATTACTGATAAAGTTGATGCTGCCCCATTTACAGAAGACGAACTTGATTTAATAGATATACTTGCCCGCCAGGCAGCCATCTCACTTGAATGCTCTCACCTGATGTCCGAACTCCGTTCAAAGGCCCTGGAAATGGACGAAAGTAGCAAGGTCCTCATTGACTCAGACAGACTGAAAACCGAATTTGTTGCAAGAATGTCCCATGAGTTCAGGACACCTCTAAACTCAATTACCGGTGCAGTATATTATCTAAGGGAAAAAGAACTCTCAAAAGCAAATCGACAAGAATTCATCAAAATTGTATCTGATGAAACAAATAAATTAATCGGATTTCTGGACGGATTCCTGAATTTCTCACTGCTCGAAAAAGAAGAACCCATCCTGCAAAAGAAAGTTTTAAATCTTAAGAACATTTTGCAGGACGCCATAATGACAAAGAGTATCAGAGATATCCTTTCCAATAATAACATTTCAATTAAAGTAAAATGCGCCAAATCTCTCTCTGATATTGTTGGAGAAAAAATACGCCTTATCCAGTCATTTATACACCTGCTTGAAGGGATTGCAAAATACACGTCACCTGGGGACCTGATAGAAGTGAAGGCCGCCAATAAAGAGAACAACGTCGAAATTAAATTATTTATAAAAAAGCGCTCAATCCCCGGAAGTGAATTGCCTTTAATTTTTGATGAACGATCTGCATGGTCCGGAATAGATTCAATAAAAAGCAAGCTGAGATTTTATCTTGCAAAAAAAACCATAGAATTGCATAAAGGCACCGTTTCTGTCTCTAACACCCCTGCAGGTCTTACGGCACTCATTAAATTCCCCAGGAAGTTAAAGGATTATCATGACGCCAAAATCAATGAACTGTCAAACCTCTTTCTCTCATTCACTGCTGAATCAATGAATCTGAACAAGTGTTCCCTCATGCTCTTTGACGAATCCACGGGTGAACTGGTAATAAGGAGCGCCATTGGTTTTGATGAAGACATCATAAAGAATACGAGGCTCAAATCCGGCGACAAAATTGCAGGCTTGGTAGCAGAAGAAAACATGCCATTATTAATAGAAAACATTGAAGATAATCCGCAAGTCGTGAAAAAAAGCACTTCGGACTACAATACAAAATCACTCCTGTCCCTTCCCATTACAATTAATAATGAAGTAGTGGGTGTTTTAAACCTTAATAACAAGGCGAGCGGTAAGCCTTTCAATAAAAAGGATTTATATTTTGCCGGTGTCATCACCGAACGTATTGCAAATTTAATAGGAAAAGTGAAAAAAGATAATTTTAAAGACGAGGAGTTCAAAGAGACTGTTAGATGCCTTGAAACTCTTATAAACGCAAAAAGATACTATAAAAAGAAAAACGGGAAATTGAGCGACCTGGTCCTGGGAATAACACAAAATATGGAATGCAGTGAAGATGAAATAAAACTGTCAATTTATGCGTCAGCGCTTTATGATTTGGGGCTTACTCAAATCGATGAAAGCATTATTTTGAAAGACCAGGAACTTTCCGCCTTGGAACAGAAAATAATCAAGACACACTCCTTTTCCGGAGCTGGCCTGATAAACAGAATAGAAGCAGATAAAACCGTTAAGAGGACCATCCTGCATCATCATGAAAGATATGACGGCTCCGGATATCCCGAAGGATTAAAGGGCGAGGACATTCCGGTAATCTCAAGAGTTCTCGCGGTAGCCGACACATATACTGCACTTGTCAGCGACAGGCCTTACCGAAAGGCCGTCTCCCGCAAAGAGGCCATAAAACAGGTTATCGCAGGCTCAGGCGGGCAATTCGACCCCAGAGTTGTGGATGCCTTTACTAAAGCAGTGAAGAGTACTCGTTAGATCCTGCATTAAAATCATGAAATCTCTCTATACCCCATAGGTAGCACGTGTCCCTACGGCTGTGCATCACGTAGGGGCTACCCGGTGGGTCGCCCCGGATTTGCTCGATGGATTACAATTCTCCCGAACCTGTTTACATTATCGTTGTAATGTTCGCGTCTTTCGGGGGCGAGGCACCGCCTCGCCCCTACGGGTACGTTGATAATTTAGTGTAATTATAAGTTATACTATGAAGTTGTAAATACAGACGCATTTTCAGTCAATCTCATTTGTGTCAAGAAAAACCTGTAATGGACCTGGATCTTTATATAAAGAAAAAAAGGAAGGCCGTAGATGCCTTTCTGAAAAAATACATAACTTCCAAAAAAAAGCACAAGGACTGTCCCGCGGATTTATGCGAAGCCATGAGTTATGCATTAATGGCCGGCGGAAAAAGAGTAAGACCGATCCTCTCCATCGCCAGTCATGAAGCTGCAGGAGGTAAATCCGAAAATATGCTGCCTGTTGCAGCCTCTCTTGAACTCATACATACTTATTCGCTGATACATGATGATCTACCTGCCATGGATGATGACGATTACAGGAGAAATCAGCCGACTACCCACAAAGTATTCGGTGAAGCCAATGCAATACTTGCAGGAGACGCCCTTCTTACCGATGCATTTAACATTATTTCAGAGACAAATACAAACCCCGGGACCTTAATCAAGGTAATTAATGAGCTGGCCCGGGCATCCGGCCCCGAAGGCATGGTAGGCGGGCAGGCTGTGGATTTATTATTTGAAGGCAAAAAGGCAAAAAAGAAAGATCTGCTTTATATTCATACTCATAAAACAGGGGCCCTTATACGGGCCTCCATACGAATCGGTGCAATAATGGCTAACCCCACACCGGCCAAACTGGAGTCGCTGACAGTGTACGGAGAGAAAGTGGGGCTTGCATTTCAGGTTATTGATGATATCCTTGATATTACGGGTACAAAGGAAGAACTCGGAAAATCAACAGGTGCAGACAGCGCCAGGGGGAAAAATACATACCCCTCGATATTCGGACTGGAGGAATCACGGAAAATTGCAGAAGAGCTCATTAATGATTCCCTGAAAGCCATAAAGAATTTAAATAAAAAAGCTGAACCGCTTTCAGCAATTGCCAGATATATTCTGGAAAGACGAAACTGAATACGACCATGCTTATAGAAAAAATTAAAAGTCCAAAAGATATAAAAACCCTTTCAACCGAAGAGCTGGAAAAGCTTACGGAAGAACTCAGGGAAATAATTATTCAGACGGTTGCAACCAATGGCGGACATCTCGCTTCAAATCTGGGGACCGTCGATCTTACTGTCGCCCTGCATTATGTCTTTGATTCTCCTGAAGACAAGATAATATGGGACGTCGGGCATCAATCTTATGCTCATAAGCTCCTTACCGGCAGATTCAACGGGTTCAAAACCATCAGGCAGCACAAGGGCATATCAGGTTTCCCGAAACTGGAAGAAAGCCCCCATGATGCGTTCGGTACAGGCCACAGTTCAACATCCATATCTTCCGCCCTTGGAATCCTGGAAGGCAGGGACCAGAACAATGAAGACTTCAAGGTCATAGCGGTAATAGGAGATGGGTCAATGACTGCCGGCCTCGCCTTTGAAGGTCTTAATCATGCGGGACATCTAAAAAAAGACCTTATAGTCATACTTAATGATAATGAAATGTCCATCTCGCCGAATGTCGGCGCACTCTCAGCTTACTTGCAAAGGATGTTGATTGGAGATTTATATGTAAAATTCAAAAAAGAGACAAAACTTCTTTTGGAGAAGATCCCCGCCGTTGGAGAGCCTGTCCTTAAAATAGCGCAAAAAGCCGAAGATACGGTCAAGAGCCTTGTTGTCCCGGGACTGTTATTTGAGGAACTGGGTTTCGAATATGTCGGGCCGATAGACGGCCACAAGGTCGATACGCTTATAGAGACAATTGACAGGTTCAAGGATTTTCCCGGGCCTGTATTAATTCATACAATAACGAAAAAGGGTAAAGGCTATGAGCCGGCTGAAAAAAACCCTGGAATATTTCATGGCGTCGGGCCGTTTAATATTGAGACCGGCGAACAGGTTTCTTCAGGGAAACAATCATACAGCGCGATTTTCGGAAACTATCTTGCATTCCTCGCAAAAGATGATGAAAAGATCATTGCAATCACAGCGGCAATGACTGAAGGCACGGGCCTCTCGGAGTTTGTACAGCAGTTCCCGAAGAGATTTTATGACGTTGGAATTGCTGAACCTCATGCTGTAACCTTTGCGGCGGGACTTGCAACCCAGGGATTAAAACCGGTCGTAGCAATATATTCAACATTCCTGCAGAGGTCTTATGATGAAATTGTTCATGATGTATGCCTGCAGAATCTGCCTGTTATTTTCGCTATAGACAGGGCAGGCATAGTCGGAGATGACGGGCCTACTCATAACGGCACTTTTGACCTGTCTTATCTGAGGCATATCCCCAATCTGGTTGTTATGGCACCAAAAGACGGTTTTGAGCTCAAGTGCATGCTTAAAACAGCTGTATCACATAACGGTCCCTGCGCCATAAGATATCCCAGGGGCTCTGTAGCTGACAACCTGGATGCGGATGAGCCAGGGGACATTCCCATCGGCAAAGCCGAAGTCCTGAGAGATGGAGAAAACATATTGATACTAGCCATAGGTAATATGGTTGACCCCGCCTATGCCGCCTCAGAGCTCCTTTCAGAGGCCGGCATAAATGCATGTGTTATCAATGCAAGGTTCGTCAAACCCCTGGACATGGATTTAATTTCAACACTTGCAGAAAAAATCAAATACATACTCACAGTAGAAGAAAATGCCGTTTCCGGAGGCTTTGGAAGCGCTGTAATGGAAGAACTTGTTAAGGCCGGCATTGACGGGCTTAAATTTAAAATACTTGGACTGCCTGACAGGTTTATTGAACAGGGCCCCCAAAATCTGCTGCGAAAAGAGCTGGGACTGGATGCAGAGGGAATTGCAAAAGAAGCGCTTGACTTGATAGGCACGAAAACGAGCCCTTCCGGTTCTGTAAAGGCAACTAATTAATTAACAGACGTGGACCGTATCTGCTGCTTCATACCATGACTTCACAATCAACAAAAAAAATCCGTCTCGACATACTGCTTTTTGAAAAAGGCCTAACCGAGAGCAGAGAAAAATCCAGGGCATTGATACTGGCGGGGAATGTTCTTGTCAACGGTATAGTCGTTGATAAGGCAGGCACTAATATAAAACCCGACTCTGACCTGGAAATATTGGAAAAAATGCCTTATGTAAGCCGTGGCGGCCTTAAGCTGGAACACGCCCTGGAGGAGCTTAATATTAATGTTAAGGGAAAAACAGCGATGGATGCAGGGGCCTCAACAGGTGGTTTCACAGACTGTCTCTTACAGTACGGCGCAATAAAAGTATATGCCGTTGATGTCGGATATGGCCAGTTTCACTGGAAACTCCGGAATGACGAAAGGGTTGCCCTCCTTGAAAAAACCAACATACGGTATCTTGAGAAAAATACAATACAGGATGAAATAGATATTGCAGTAATTGATGTATCTTTCATCTCTCTCCTGAAAGTGATCCCCAAAATCATGGAGTTCTTAAAGAGACCAGGGGAAATAGTGGCCCTCATCAAACCACAGTTTGAGGCCGAAAGAAAAGACATAGGCAAGGGCGGGGTTGTAAAAGATGAAAAAAAGCGCCTCGAAATTGTTGAAAAGATAAAAAGCGAATCAGAAAAAATGGGGCTCGAATGTCACGGGGCGGTAAAATCGCCTATCAAAGGCCCTAAGGGTAATATAGAATATCTGATTTATTTAAAAAAAATATAGATTGTTCTTACTTTTCTAAAACCACGCATGCCACTGCAAATTCCTTTTCATGACTTAAAGACAAATGGCAATGCAATATCTGCTTTTCCTTAAAAAACCCTTCAAGTTTATTTCTGACCCTTATCGACGGTTTCCCCTT
>SDBV01002628.1_pt1 | contig 26787 bp, 28 predicted proteins | sample 2277081 | NCBI WGS metagenome assembly SDBV01 (sample SAMN10402039, study PRJNA504765) | marine sediment metagenome | isolation source: marine sediment core GS10_PC15, 223 cmbsf | place: Arctic Ocean: Southern Knipovich Ridge | collected 2010 | reverse complement strand
GGCATCATAGAGTATTTTGAAGTTCCGAGTGTCTATCACACCCGGCCGGTGATGGTGAGCGATGATTTCACAAATTTCATCGATTTCATTCAATTCAAAGCTCAACCCACTCAGGATTTGGCGGGCAATTGGCGGCCCCTCACTCTCCTGATATTTGCCCGCCGTGCTGCCATACTTCTTCTGGGCCTCGTGAATTCCAATATCATGCAGCACCGATGCTCCAATTATCACCGCATAGTCTCCCCCCTCCCGCTGCCAAAGCACCTCAGCGTACTCGGTAACCCGGCGGGCATGGTCGATTCTCCGGGCATCTGCCCCGAAGTAGGCTTCCATGGCTCTCATCAGTAACTCTTTGATGTCATTCATTTTTTCCCGCCGTCAAGACAGATAGTGAACCATTAAGTCCAGCCGGCCGTGCTTTATCAGGTACAGTCCAGAAAATTTCATGACCTCTCTAATCCTCTCCCTGTAGCCTGGGGCATAGCAGTGCGTCTGACATTTCTTACACATCGGCTTGGGGTCATAGGGGCACAGCAGCAACTTGGCTATGCCGTGATTTAACAGCTTGCGGCAATCCGGGCATAGCAGCAGTTCCTGGCTGTCCAGAGCGCGGCGCAACCGGGCATCTTTAATGCAGAAGGTATCTTTGGTCTCCAGGGGGTGATTCTCCCGACAAAATATGGAGACGAAATTGCTCAGCACCTCGATGTCTTTTTTCTTTTTGCCGTTTAACCTCTCGAATATTTTGGGCATTTTATCCCCTGGTATTTCACGCTTAAGCTAAGTCTTTCATGGGGACGGCCAGGAGTACTGCCAGTGCTCCGGCATTACTGCGCTGGCTACCTCCGGCCGAATAGACAAGGGTGACATCACCGTTACGGAAAACAACCAAGCTGGCAACTGGAGAACTTTATGCCAAGCTTATCTGTTGTCTCCCCGACTTCTCGCAGGCTGACCTTCAGTTCCCTGGCAATTTTAAAGGCGACAGGACAAGGTAACTGGCCATCCACCAGGGACATTACTATTTTCTCTTCAAGTTCAGTTTTCTCCAAGTTAACCTCCCTGTTTATGACGGCTTTCTTTACATCAAGGTGCGGCGCTTTTCCTCAACCAATGGCGGTTTTGCCCTGGTCATTTTCCTCTCTCCTCATCTCGCTTACCACCGGGGAGCCAGCAGTCTGCTCTATACGGTCATATATACCAGCTAACACTGGCGGTGCGGGCCAGCTCTAGAAAGGCAGCCAGCCCCATCACGCTATCCACCTCGTCCAGCAGGTCCCACAGCGGAATATTTAGAGCAGCCATAGCGTTTGGGCAGGCATAGATTTTCAGCCCCAGCTTCCTGGCATCAGCCAGCTGGGTCTCCAGGGACTGAATGGCTCCGGACTCTAGTCCCTGTTTGATGCTAACTCGGATATTTGAGGAGGTCTCTTCCCCTACATCTGTCAGATGCCCTTTGGTGAACCGTCTCAGGCCCTCAAAGGTAAGCATCATATGTACTTCCATTCCAGAAGCCGATGCCACCATCGCCAGGGATAGGGCATAGGAGGCTCTGTCATAGGCGCCACTGTGCAGGATTATGGTTACCCGTTCTTTATCTGGTGACTCTTCTGCGGCCAACTTCAGTTAACCTCCTTTCCTTCTATATTATGGAAAAGAATGAATTTGTCAATTTAACTACCAGTGTCTATACCCAATCCTCCGAAAGAATCTCACCTTGAAGACCGACGACAATAGCTTTAACGGGAACCTTTCTGTTTGAAGACTGCACGGCTTGCTGGGCTAGACTTAGTAGTCCCATACAGCAGGGAACCTGCATAATCAAGACTGTCAAAGTATTTATTTTGGCATCTTCCAGCCAGGACTTGATCTTCTCCAGATATACATCCTGGCCCTCATCTAATTTGGGACAGGCAATAGCGATGGATTTCCCCTTTAAGTATTCCGCATGGAAACCCCCCATAGCGTAAGCTACACAGTCAGCCGTTAAAAGCACATCTGCACCCTGATAATAGGGAGCCGTCGGTGAGATGAGGTGCATCTGGATTGGCCACTGCCTTAACTGAGATTGAACCTTCCCAGTCGTCTCCTCCTGGTTCTCATTATCCTTAAATTCAACCATTCTCGAACCTGGACATCCTTCAAACTGCGTCATTTTAGCGCCTCCTTTAGTTTATATTTTTGCTCTAACTTATTGATAAGCTCCTCATACTTTTCCGGGGCATCGCCAAACTCTTCATCTTTCCCATTAAATTTAGAAAATAACTCGCCTATCTGGGTGATGGATAAATTCCTATCCATCCAGGGATATAATACTTCATCCTCCTTCTTGATGTGCTCGGTAAGCAGTTCTCGGTATGCTTTCAGGTGTTCCGAGACAGCCTCTTTATCCTTAGCATCCAGTGCCTCCAGCACAGCCCTGACATGGGCTCTCCCGGTCTCGTGGTCCTCATATATCGTCTTAATAATATCTAAACTTTCATCAAAATATTTGAGGAGTATCTCCTCTTCCTTGGCATGATGGTATTTATCGGCATAAGAGCGAATAAAATCAACGCCATCGATAATGGCCTGCCTTCCCTCTTCTGATGCCACGTCCAGATTATCAATAAGATCAGGTATCATGGCAACCAACCTTTTTATCAAAACATGCTCATCGACCAGCTTTTTCATGGGTGGCGAGTATCCTCGTTCCTTAGGGCCAGCCTCACGTTTTCTGGCAATCTTGGGTATTTCTATTTCTCGGTCAGGATAGATAACTCTGGCAATCCCGGCCATTAATTCCTGTTCTTCATCAGGAGAAAGGTTATGTATTTCTATAATATCCTTTAACAAACAAGAGCCAATACTACAGGGGGCACAGCCAATATTATATTCATTAAGGATATTTCCTACTTCCGGGAATTGATTGATTATCTCTTTTATGCCTTTATTTAAATACTCCTCCATCTGCGCCCCTCACTAAGTTCTATTTTCAGAGGTTATTTTCTTAATCTTTACAACCCAGTCCTTCGGCCCTTCTTGCTCATATTCCCACTCATATTGATTCTTATACTCCGCCTCAAACTGGTAGTGCAATGGCCTGGGGTCATGGTCATTGATAATCTTTAGTGTTTCGCCGGGCTTCAATGCATCCCACATTTGGAATATCTTTTCGTGTCTCTCAAAGGGCATTATTGGCCTTAAGTCTAAAGCTTCCACCTTACCCATAGCGTTCATCTCCTCTTTTGAATCAAGAAATATTACTCTTCCGCTTAATATACAACCCTTGATACCCGGTCTGCATTCCCTGTCTAACCTCTTACAAGAATCGCTGATTTGATGCGGGCAACCCCAACTCATTTCTTCTCCGCAACCATCCTCTCCTTACTTTGGTCATCCGGAGTAAAGCAGCAGTATCCCAGCTTATCGCACTCCTTTTTGACTTTCTCCCACTCCTCCGAGCTTAACACTTGAAGGGCAATCTGATAGAGGATATTATCTTCCTTAAAGATGTGACCTTCAAGCTCCTTGGTCAGATACTCTCCCAGTTCAATAACCTTTGTCTTAAACGCCGGGAAGTCATAATCCTGAGAATTATGAGAAAGCTGATATAATGCCTGTTTTCTTTCCCTGAATTCCACATGGTCCAGCCTAAAAATCTGCGGTGGCTCCACTATATCGTGCTTTTCCAATGCGGGAAACAGGACATCTTCCTCCCGCTGGTGATGACTTTCGGCTTCTACCAGGTGGTGGGCAATATCCTTTAGCTTCTCCTGGTCTTCTCCCATACTATCAAAGCTGGTTATCCCCCTCAACCTCTCTACCAGAGAACCCAGTTCACTCAAGGTATCGAGAATAATTTCATGTTCTTCCATAAAAGTATGCACCGGATGTGGCGCCCAGACCTCCTGCCTCTTGGCCACGAGGCTGTCTCTCAAAACCTCAAGGTGGATATCACACAGACTCTTTCTGATCTCATCATGAGAAACGCCTTCCCTTATCAGTTCCTGCTCCATAATCCCCAGGGTTGTGGCATCAACCGCCTGGAGAAGGTTCTTAGCTTTCTCTTTGGCAGCCTCAGACACTTCACCTCCCCGCAACTCAGTCAACAGTTCCTTGAATTGGGCTTTTTTATCTTCCGTGGGGGCAATCCTCTTTATATTCAAAATCCACTCATCCGGACCTTCTTTCTCGTAGGAAATGTCAAACTCACCCCGTGCCTTTAACATATACACTAACGGCACGGGATTGAACTCCAGAACAATCCTTAGCACCTCGTTATCGGCGAGCTTCTCAACACTGGGGAAAATCAATCCCTCTTTTTCGGCATGACCCAGCCCTTTCACATCCACTGTTTTTATTCCAGTCATTTCAGCTCCTCCTTTCCTCTATTTTTAACCACTTATCAATTTCCTTTCTCCCCAGAAGCATATCTTTTACCTTTTCCAGCCAGAGCTCCTGGAACTCTTTCTTCTGCTCCTCTCTGGCGGCTTCCCAGATAACCAGCTCCAAAAGTTCCTGTAATCGTTTTGCCTTACTTTCGGGAAAAGGGATTCGTTGTGGGTATAATTTAACCAGCACTGCCTCGCCGCTATCCAATCTGCTGAACTCAAAACACATTGCCTGAGGGTCGATTTCCCCCGAGCTAAATCTGAGCAAATCCTTCCTCTTGAATCTATGCCCCAGCCCCCGGAAACCGGTAGCCGGAGCGGCACCAGTCAGGAAACCGATTACCTGCGACATAACCCCGTAGACCCCTTCGTCCGGCTCCCCGTAAACGGTAACTGCAATCTCCCCCCTAACCGGAATGTCCTCGGGATAAAGTTTCTCCAGAGCTTTCTGGCAGGCTAAATAAACAGCAGTGACCGTAGGACAAGCATGGCCGGCCATCTTAATCACGTCAGTGAAAGTATACTCCAGAATAGCACCCTCTTCTTCGAATGCCCCCAGAGTTCCAGCCAGCGGCTCTTTCAGGCGAATCGGCTCAACCTGCTGGAAAAAATCCTGGAAGACATCGCTCCTGCCCTTCTTTTGTTCCGTTAAGACCTGTTTTGCCTCTTCTCTGGTCGTCATTTTGACACCTCGTCTCAGTTTCAGGACTGCAGTTCACCCCTGACACCAACAGTGACATCGTTAAACGGTATATCCCTGCCGCTCAAGTCTATTGCCTGCCTGGCCATCTGCACCAGGCCAAAGCAACAGGGCACTTCCATATGCACTACGGTCAGGCTCTTTGGCTGCGAAAGGCGCAGAATATCGGCCAGTTTTTTCAGGTGAGCCTGGTAGTCGTCAAGTTTGGGACATGCCACCAGTAAGGCATGCTCTCCGAGGAGGTCCTGGTGGAAGCCGGCGCAGGCAAAGGGAACACAATCTGCCGCCAGCATCAGGTCAGCCCCCTGAAGGAAAGGCGCAATTGGCGGCACCAAGGCAAGCTGTATCGGCCACTGACCCAGCTTTGACTGTGGAGTCTGTACCGTTCCTGCCGTTACCTCGGCGGCCGCTGGCTTCTCAAACTGCCTGACCGTAGCGCCGGGACAACCGCAGGGAAGCGGCTCGGTGGTTTGTGCTTGCTCCATATGGAGCTTGGTCGCCTCCTCGTCAAACTCCTCGGCTTCTCTCTCCCCAATAGTAATAGCCCCCTGAGGACATTCGCCGAGGCAGGCACCCAGACCATCGCAGTAAATCTCACTGATGAGCTTCGCCTTGCCATCCACTATCCGAAGAGCACCCTCAACACAGGCTGGAACGCATAGCCCACAGCCGTCACACAGCTCCTCATCAATTTTTATTATCTTCCTCAGCGATTTCGTAGTCAATTCGTACCCTCTTACATTGATTTACCGATAAATATCGTTCTAGTCGCGCTCCGTCAGCTCTTTCCACCTTTCATCTCCCAGGCACTGCCGGGCGGAAGCGCACCACTCAATGCAGGATGGCATTCTTTCCTTATAGACCTTGGCGCCACACTTCTGGCACTTCACCTTGATTTCATCAGAGAAAATTTCAACCTCAGCACCACAATTCTGGCACTTGTATAGCTCCACCCTTAGTTTTCTCATATCCTGACCCGGACACCCACTAGTCATTCTTACCACCTCCTCCTGTGTTTGGTCTCTCTATACCTATAATACAGCCAATCGGCACTGCTGAAAATGATTTAGGTCATATAGATAGAGATGACAAAGACTTTGAAGACAAGCTGTGATAGTAAAATAGGTCTTCGCCCGTGGCTTATACCCGCGGCGGCCCTTCGCTCAGCAGCTTGAGCCTGGCCTCATCAATGATAGTTGTCCTGCCGCGGACGGAACGAATAATTCCTCCATCCTTCAAACGGCTCATAAAGCGGATTGCGGTCTCGGTAGTAGTCCCTGCCATGTCGGCAATTTCCTGCCGGGTGAAGGGGAGGGTAGAGCCGATCCTGGAAGAAAGCATGAGCAACGTGCGGGCGAGGCGCTGCTCAACCCTCTCACCAGCCAGGTCTTTAAGACGGCTGTGGGCTTCCCTGAGACGCCCCCCCAGAACACTGATAATCCTCACGGCTACCTGGGGACGCCGGGCAAGAAAAGACAGGAAGTCTTTTTTCTGGATTCCCAGCACCCTGGCCTCGACTACAGCCTGGGCTGAGGCCGGATAGGGCTTATCCTCAAAAACAGCCACCTCACCGAACATCTCACCGGGGCCAAAAAAGGCGATGATAAACTCCTTTCCCAATGAGGAGAGCTTGATAATTTTTATCCTGCCCTCGGCGACGACGTAGAACCGTTCCGGAGCATCTTCCTCCCAGAAGACAAACTCACCCGGCGCCAGGCTACGCTCGACAGCCACACCGGCCAGCTCGGCAAGTTCATCCTCATTCAAGCTGGAGAAAATGGATGATTGCCTTAGAACTTCAACCCTGCCCGTATCTGCCAAATTACTAACCTTCCTCTTTAATAAATGCTATCACAGCAATACCATTTATTAACCTCATCCCCCCTATTTTTAGTAACCCTATCCCCTTCCCCTTATAAAGGGGAAGGGGACTTAAATATTTAAGAGAGGCTTTGCCTCTCTTCGACTCTCCTTAAAAGGACAAGCGGAAGATATTTCGGAGAGGGATTTTGCTCCTCTCTTACCTACACTCCCCCTTCCCCATCCTTCAAAGAAGGAGGGAGATGTATTCTTGACATGAATGGGGTCGGGAGGATAGGTTTCTAAGCAATCTCACCACGTATGTTATGGATAAAATTATATCACATGCCACTCCCCGACGTTAACATTGGTAGTACCAACACTGAAGCTCAGGTTTTGCTTTAGCGATTATAGCAAGTAAAAGTAGTGTCATGGCTGGAATATAAAATAGAAAATAGTGTAAAATACACCCTGGAGGTCCGTATTTATTCAGCAGCGCATCATTACTGCTTTATGATGAACCAAAGATGAAGAAACGAGCATTCTCTGGCATTCAGCCAACCGGCGATATTCATATTGGCAACTACCTGGCGGCAATTAAGCACTGGGTAGCATCGCAGACTGAACTCGAAAGCGTCTTCTGCATTGTTGACCTGCATGCCATCACCACCCCTCAGGACGCTGAAACCTTGAGAGCCAAGATACGTGAGGTGACCGGGCTTCTGTTTGCCGCCGGCATTGACCCCAAGCTGTCCACTGTTTTCGTTCAGTCCCACATCGGTGCTCATGCTGAACTGGCCTGGATACTTAACTGCTTCATACCAATGGGATGGATGCATAGGATGACCCAGTTTAAAGAGAAGTCGGAGGACCTGAAAGACCAGGTAAGCGTTGGCCTTTTCGATTACCCGGCGCTCATGGCGGCCGATATCCTGCTCTACGAGACCGACGTCGTGCCCGTTGGCGAAGACCAGAAACAGCACGTAGAACTCACCCGGGACATTGCCCAGCGGTTTAACTCAATATATGGCCAGACTTTCGTTTTACCAGAGGCGTTTATCCCCAAAACTGGCGCCAGGATAATGGGGCTTGACGACGCCACCAAGAAAATGAGCAAGAGCGAGATTAATTCCGGCCATGCTATCAACCTGCTCGACTCGCCGGACGCCATCCGGGCCAAGGTCATGCGAGCCACTACCGACTCGCAACGGGGAGTTCGTTTTGATGAAAACCGCCCCGGACTCTATAACCTGCTGGTCATCTATGAAATCTTCACCGGGCTCAACAGACCTGATATCGAGGCGCGGTTCGAAGGCAAGGGCTACGCTGACCTTAAGCGAGAACTGGGGGAGGCAATCGTTGAGGGGCTGCGCCCTCTGCAGTCACGTTACAGGGAATTAACCGCCGACACTGCCTATATCGACTCGCTGCTTGCCGATGGAGCCGCTAAAGCCCGCCCCCTCGCCGAAAAAACTCTGACCGCTGTCAAAAATAAGGTAGGGGTCGGGTAACAGGGTTGAAATTCAGGAAAAGCCTAGGTAAACTATAAGTAAGGCATGGTAGAAACCTGGGGGAAGAATAGTAATGTTCCTAGAGTCAATAGATTATAGTCAGTTCGAAAGTACACCAAGGGCGTGGACTCTAGAAGGGTGTACTCTCGGCAATATTAATCTCATTGCTGGTAAAAATGCCACAGGCAAATCAAGGACACTAAGTATCATTGGTGCTTTGGCGGATTTGTTGTGTGGATACCGAAAGATGACGTTTTTATCAGGTAATTACGAAGTTACATTTGATAAAAATGGTGAGAAAATAAAATACGTTCTAAAGTATGAGGACAGAAAGATTATCAAGGAGACCCTTGATATTAATTCAGAACCCAGACTTGATAGAGGAGTTGGCGGTGAAGGAGATATATATTACGAAGAACTCAAGAAAACGATGAGATTCCAAACTCCTGATAATGAACTTGCCAGCCTTGTTAGAAGAGACTCCATTCAACACACATTCTTAGAAGATTTATATGATTGGGGCAAATCTGTAATTCGTTATAATTTTGGAACCGACTTAGGTCAGCATGAGCTAGCGGTATTTGTCAAAGATAAAGACAAAGCAGAGCAACAAAAACTTAACCTTAAAGATCAAGGCAAGGTTGTGGCCATATTTCGGAAAGGTGAAAAGGAGTTTGGAGGAAGATTCACTGACCCGATTATGCAAGATATGGGGTCAATTGGATATGAGTTGAATGAAATAGGTACGGCAATACCCGCAGATATTGTTGTTGATAGTAATATACTTATACCTGGCGAAATTACCGGTCTATATGTTCAAGAAAGTGACCTTGGGGGTAAAACTTACCAGAATGATATGTCACAAGGAATGTTTAGGGCTTTATCTCTAATTACACAAATAACCTATTCTCAGCTTGCTGGTGTTCCTAGCTGCATATTAATTGATGATATTGGTGAAGGATTAGATTACGAAAGGTCATCAGCCTTGATTAAACTGCTCGTTGAGAGAGCAAAAGCCACATCTGTTCAACTGATTATGGCTACAAATGATCGGTTTGTTATGAATAACGTTCCTCTTGAGTACTGGTCAGTTATTCAACGCATTGGTGGGGTATCCAAAATCTACAATTACAGAAACTCGCAGAAAATATTCGATGAGTTTGCACTAACCGGCTTGAATAATTTTGATTTCTTTTCAAGTAAATATTACCTGAAGGGTATATCCGAAAATTGAGGAAGGTCGCAATATTTACTGAGGGACAAACCGAATTAATCTTCGTTCGAGAATTCTTGTTCAGACTTATTGACCCCTCGAAGTTAAGTATTGAATGTTGGGAGTTACTAGCTCACAATCTTTCCTATGTGCCATTTCCATATTCATCCCCAAGTCCTGAAGTGCACTTCTTTATTGTTGACGCTCATGGTGACAAAGGAGTGCTCAGTGCTATTCGTGAAAGAGAAAAGGATTTAATTCAAAAAGGCGGATACGAAAAGATTATTGGTCTAAGGGATATGTATTCTGAAGAGTACAAAAAGCTCTCGCCCGGGGCAATTAATGATAGTATAACTCGAAAGCTAATCCAGAGTTATAACCTAACTATTCAAGACATGACCTATAGTACCAAGATCAAGCTTTACCTTGCTATTATGGAGATAGAGGCTTGGTTTCTTGCGATGTATAATATCTTTGAAAGAATTGATACCAAGTTAACTGTGGGCAAAATCAAACAGAATCTGGACATTGATTTAATGACTGTCGATCCACAAAGAGCTTTCTTTAAACCAGCCGAGCAAATTGATGACATCTTCCAATTATGTGAGCGAAGATATGATAAGAAGAAAGGTGATGCTGAAAATATATGTAGCAAAATGGTTCCCGCAGACTTTGATAACGCTACAGAAAATAATAGATGCGAGTGCTTTGATGCTTTTTATCAAGAGATAAGAGGCTACAGTTCATAACTAAACTTTATACAGTCAGCCGCCGCCTCATGGTAACCAGTGATATGGCAAAGAAAACAGCGGCGATAACGATAATCTGAGCCAGCGCCCAGAGCAGGCTTAGCTGAATTTCGCCACTGACCAGCGCCCGGGTAAGATGGACCGCCGGTGTCAGCGGGACTATCCAGCTCAGAGTCTGGACTATTTCCGGAAAAGAGGAGAGGGGAAAGAACACCCCGCTGAAGAAGAACATTGGTGTTATAAACAGAGTGAAATAGTAATTGAAGCTGTAAATGGCGGGGACAATAGAGGTAAAGAGTATGGCAATTGAAGCGAACATTATGCCCTGCAGGAATGAAACTATGGGTATTAGCGCTGCCCAGGGGGAGTGAACCAGCTGGAAAGCGGCGGCAATGACCAGAATGGACGTGCCCGTCATCAAAGAGCGTGTCGCTCCCCAGAATATTTCACCGGCGATGACATCCTCCACATTTAGCGGAGTGGCGATGATGGCATCATAGGTCCTTTGAAACTCCATCCGAAGGAAACTGCCGTAGGTACACTCAAAACTGGCGCTGAACATGGCATAGCTGGCAATTATACCCGGCGCAATAAATTCAATATACCTCTGACCATCCACCAGGCCCACATATGCCCCGAGGCCCAATCCCATAGCCAGTAAAATAATAATCGGTTCGGCCACAAAGCCGGGAGCTTCTGAATGCCACAGCCGGAAGAAAACATCCCGATTACGCTGCCACACTCTAATAAAACGCCAGGAGAAGGGTCTCATTCGAGTAAAGACCTCCCGGTAAGCCTCAAAAAAACGTCCTCCAATGTAGCCGGTCTACGCTTAAGCCTTTCCGCAAGTTTCTCCAACCCCCTGACCGACTCCTCAGCGTCAATATGGAAGATATAAATCCTGTTCCCGGCGTCCTCAAAGTCAAGCCCGCGACTTTTCAACTCCTCGGTAAGCCCACCCTTTCCACCTGAACTTACTTCAACCTCCCATACTTCACTGCCCACATATCTGGAAATGAGCTTCTGGGGAGTGTCAAGGCTCAGGATTTTACCCAGGTTCATTATCGCTACCCGGTCACAGATAGCAGCCGCCTCCTCCATATTCTGGGTGCACAGGAGCTGGGTAACGCCCTGGGACTTCAGTTCGCCCAGCTTGTGCCAGACCAGATACTTGGCCTGAGGGTCAAGGCCTATGGTTGGCTCATCAAGGACCATGACTTTGGGGAAGTTAATCAAGCCCCTGGCAAGCAGCAGGCGCCGTTTCATCCCCCCGGACAGCTCCTTGATGTGGCTATCTCGCTTGTTTTCCAGTTCAAACAGCTTCAAGACTTCCAGACTGCGCCGATACGCCTCCTTCCCGGGTATATCGAAGTAGCGGGCGAAGGTCAGCAGGTTCTGAAGCACTGTCAGGTCCGGGTCGAGGTTATCCAGCTGAGGGACCACCCCCAGGACCGCCTTAACCTGTCGGGAGTCAGTGCTCAGGTCTTTACCCAGCACCCATATATCACCCTGGGTAGGAGGCGAGACACCGGTTATCATCCTGATGAGCGAGGTCTTGCCGGCCCCATTAGGCCCCAGTAGCCCGAAGCATTCGCCTTCTTCTACGGCTAAATCTACCCCGTCTACCGCTAATAGGTCTCCAAATTTCTTAGTCAGGTTCCTAGTCTTGATAGTGACCATGAAAGACCTGCCCAGTGCTAAATGCTAACAAAATAATATCAGCTTCAGAATATACTGACAATATGAGAGTTTTTTTATTAAGGGGATTAAAAGGGCGAAGCCATGATAAGAAGATGTTCATATCATAATTCCCTTCACTCTCACGCCAAGAATATACCTCCATATCAGGGAGAGAGGGATAAAGGGTGAGGAACTGGTAAATAATCTCCAAGCCTGGCTTGAACTACACGGCAACAAATGGTATAACGGCATTTTGGACTATTTCAAATGCTGGACTTGAGTGTAATCCTTACTGGGTTGTTTGTCAATACCTGGAAACAGAGCGCGAGCACTGTGAACAATGGTGTTATTGAAGTCTGAAAATCATCAAGGAAAATCAATCGTCTTCGAGCACTAGTTTTTGTCGTCCTGAAAGTTGATATCCCAGTGCGTGCCACTGCAAAACGGTTTGTTTCTTGACGCTCCACACCTGCAAAGGGTGTAATGCTCTTTTGATTCGGGCTTGGAACCTGCTGGGTCCTTGAGTTCGATACCCCCAACAATACGGTGTGGCCCATTTCTTGAGACTGTAATAGCCGGTTCGCGGTCCTGGTCTTTGTAAAGAGTCCTTTCTTTTGTATAGCTTAACGCTCCGGACGGACACATTCTGATTGTCGTAGCTATCTCTTCTGGACCAGCCGCCTCAACATCAATCCATGGTTCCCTCCCCATAATAAATACGGAAGGTAAATTATCCGTGCAGTACTCCGAATGGGCGCAAACACCCCGGTTATCATGAATCGTTATTTCTTTGCCCGTATAGTCATCTAGTCTATCGGGCACTCTCTCTGCAAGCTTATCGCCGCTGAAACCAATTTTTGTGTGTGTCCCATCGCAAAAAGGTTTGTTAGCTGACCCGCCACACCGGCAAAGATACATTTCTGGTTCTGTTTTGATTGGTTTTCCTTTGGAGTTCTCGAAATCTCTGAGATTCTTGACCAGGTAGGGGCCGTTCACCGTAGGCCCTATGCTTGGTTTGTGACCTGTCTTCCCAGTTTCTTTTGAGTTCTCTGTCATAGTACAACTTTCAGTTGGGATTTCCCATTTCAATTCGCAATGAAGCATCATGACCTTCATTGCTTTGTCACAAATAATATACCCATGGTACCTTGTTGTCAATCTCCACTACGGGGCCCTGCAATAGCCTCCTCCACGAGCGAGCCGTATACCGCTGCTCAGCACTAACGAGGTGCTGACCAACCCTGGTGTCTAGCCGGCCCTGAAGCGGGCAATCAAGACCAAGGAAGCACGTATTGAGGACCCCTTTGAGCAGTTTGGCCTCATCTCACCCCAGGGGCTGAGACCGCAACCGATGCCCATATCAGTCAAGATTGTCTCATTGGCGATGCCCTGCTCTCCAGCTACTATCCCTGTATGATGAAGACTTCTGGGAGACCTTCAAGGTAAAGGCGGACTTCAACTTCGAGGTGAACCGGACCAGGGAAAACATGCTAGCCTTTGCCGCATTCATTTCCGGCTGCTGTGAGGATTGCGAGTTGCGCCACTTCGACCGGACTGGAGTAGCCAAGGTGGTGGAACATTCCTCCCGAATGGTAGCTGACCAGGAGAAGATGTCCTCCAGATTTGCCCAGATTAAGGAACTGGTGGAAGAGGCGGAGTACTGGGCGCGGCAGGAAGACGCCGCACTGGTATCCGGGCAACACGTGGAGAAAGCAGTCGAGGAGCGGCTCTTCCGCCACAACCTGCCCGATGAGCGAATCAGGGAGTTGATAGAGCGCGGCACTATCATGATTAATGTTGATGGGGCGGTAACCGGCCAGGTGAATGGACTCAGCATTTATAGTCTGGGTGATATCACCTTTGGCAAGCCATCGCGCATAACCTGCAAGACCTTCCTGGGACGAGGAGGCGTTATCAACATTGAGAGGGAGTCCCAGCTCAGCGGCCGAATACATGATAAGGGTATTCTCATCCTTGGCGGCTACATGGGCTGGAAGTATGCTCAGGAGAATCCCCTTTCTCTGTCGGCCAGTCTGTGTTTTGAACAGTCCTATGAAGGTGTGGAGGGGGATAGTGCCTCTTCAGCAGAGCTCTATGCCCTTCTCTCCAGCCTATCGGCAGTGCCGGTAAAGCAGAATACCGCTGTCACCGGCTCGGTGAACCAGAAGGGAGAAATCCAGCCCATAGGTGGAGTAAACCAGAAGATAGAGGGCTTCTTCCAGATTTGCCGGGCCAAAGGGCTTAGCGGAGACCAGGGGGTAATGATACCCCATAAGAATCTGAAGAATCTGATGCTGCAGCAGGAAGTGGTGGATGCGGTACGGGAGGGTAAGTTCCACATATATGCCGTGAGCACCATTGATGAAGGCATAGAAGTCCTTACCGGCGTTGAGGCCGGCGAGAGAAAAGAGGACGGCACCTACCCTGAAGGCACGATAAATTACAAGGTTGACAAGCAGCTAAAAGACATGGCGGCAAAGCTAAGACACTTCTATCCCCCCGCCGCCGAGGAGAAGAAAAAAGAAGGCAACTAAGCACTGGGGCTTGTTTTCACAGTTTCTCATCTCCAATTTGGGCATGCTCTGCCCGCCAGTTTTTGAGATATCTGATTACCTCTTCGTCATTTAGGTCATACCAGTGATGATAAAAACTGGCGACAGCGAACCCGTAGGTGCGGGCAATAACCAGGCAGGCCAGCTCATCAGTAAGCGGCTTGACCAGGTCATAGGCCACCCCCGAAGCCACCGGTACCGCCACCACCACCTTACCTGCCTTACGTTGCTGTATCGATTTGATGGCCGCTACCATGGTGAAGCCTGAGGCTAATCCGTCATCGATTATAATTGCCGTTTTCCCCTCCACTGGAGTGGCCGGCTGCTTACCCCGGTAGACAGCGCTCCGCCGTTCAATTTCCACTCTTACGTCTTCAGCCTGGCGTCTTATCTGATGCTCGGTCAGCCCCAATTTAGCAACCAGCGGCTCATTCAAGACTATGGTACCATCCTCGGCAACCGCACCATAGCCAGCTTCGGGATTGTAAGGAATAGTAATCTTGCGGGGAACGGTAATATCAAGGGGAGCACCAAGTCTGTCCGCCACCTCTATAGCTACCGGCACACCACCACGGGGAACAGCCAAGACCACGGCCTCACTGCCTCGATATTTACTCAACCTGTCTGCCAGACGCCCGCCGGCATCAACCCGGTCCTGAAAGATAGGTCGCGCCTCATAAACAATCATAGGCCCCTCCCATCGCTGGCCATGTGCATGCCCTGCTCCAAACTGTTCATCAACCTTCTCCACTTTTCCAGTCTACAGCTCTATATCGCCATCTGCGTAAACGGCCTCATTCTTCAGAGCCCTGAGCAGGCGCACCATTCGCATATTTTCCCGCCCAAGCACGTCCAGAAAAACTGAGGATAGCCCCAGCCCAGAGAGCATGGCTAAGAGGGCAGTATCTATCACCGGGCGCAACCGCTTGGGGACACCGGCCGATACATTGCTAACCCAGCAGGTGCTCCTTAGCGGAGGGTCAAAGACCTCAGGGAAAGCGCGCAGAAACTCCACTACCTCGACAAGATGCCGCTGTCCTATCGCCGTGGTCAGGTGGAAGAGCCCGGGGTCGACCAGGATAGAATCGCTTGGTATCCCCATTTCGTTGGCAGCACCTACCATTATCGCCGCCTTCTTCAGCATATCCTGGGCATCACCGGGCATAGCCGGGTCGGTGACGAGCAAGACCACCCCAGCCCCATACCTGGCTATCAGAGGTAACATCTCCTGAAGCCTGACGCCATCGATAGAGATAAAATTGACCAGAGGGGGGTGTTTACAGGCTCGCATTCCGGCCTCTGCCGCCTCGGTATTATTTGTGCTCAGGCAAAGTGGCCGGTCAGTAGCCTGCTGGACTGCCCTGACGGCGAATTCCATCGCCTCAGGCAGGTCATGGTGCTGCTGAAGGTCAATCTCAAGCATATCAGCCCCAGCCGCCACACACTGCCTTGCCATCTCCGGCAGCACCATGGCCGGCAGTGATTCCGAGGCCGCATTCTTTACCGCCAGCTGATGAAGCTCCCGGTTTATCCTGGCATTTCTGGTAGTTATGTTGTTGGCAATAACAAGCATAATAACCATCCTCCTTTAGCCTTCTCACGTAATCTCCATTTTATATGTCCCTCTTCATATTCTGCAGCCAATCCACTTATCTAGCCAGCGCTCGCTGGCTCTCCCTCAGGCTATATATGCATCCACAATAATGCTGCCGGTAAAGAGCCCACCTTTTGGCCAGTTCCGTAGCCCGTTTGAAACCTTCCTTCTTTTTAAAGTCTCTCACCAGAAACCTGTCCCCTCCGACCTCCTGCCCTACCCGATTAATCACCTCTGCCGATTTACGTGGACTCACCGTCAAAGTGGTGGTGAAAGCGTCCCATCCACGGTCCTCCATATAGAGACAGGTCCTTCTCAGCCTGAGCCTGAAACAGACCTCACATCTTTTCCCTCCCTCAGGTTCATTTGCCAGAGAGACAGTTTCCCTGAACCATTCCTCCGGCAGGTAGGGGGCTGCTTCCAGGGGAAAACTTAACTCTTTGGCAACTTTATGAGCCATTTCCAGCCTTCGGCCATATTCCGGGGCCGGGTGAATATTGGGGTTATAGAAGAAGCCGATGACCTGATGCCCTTCCATGGTTAACCTCTCCACCACCCCAGCCGCACAAACTCCACAACATATATGCAGAACTATCCTCATAGTCTTATTCTCGGAGCTTCTGACCAAATTGTCAAAGTCGGTAGCAAAGATTGTTTATCAACCTGAAAAGGGGACGGGAATACATATCGCAATAGGTGGAAAGCTAAGAGCCAGACTGCACTTTTTGGCATAAGCGTAATTTGACACAGCCAGCAAAGCTAAAACTGACCTTGAGCCGGCAAGACTCGATGAGAGGTAACCGCTTACTCCATGTATTAGCTTAGTACAATACGCTTGGTAACCAGAGGGTAATCTCAGGGAAAGCGGTTAATAGTAGCACCATGAACAGGGTAGGAATCAAGAATGGAAGGGCACCACGAGCCACCGTCAGTATACCGTGCTTGGGGACAACGCCGTGCAGGACAAACAGGTTCAAGCCGAAGGGCGGGGTGACTAACCCAACCTCCGCCAGCGGCACATAGGTCACCCCAAACCAGAGCAATGAGAAACCCAGGTCAGAGATAACCGGGGCTATAAAAGGCAGAGTCAGCACCATCATTGATATGGAATCAAAGAAGCATCCCAGAATTAAGTACATAACGTAGATGGCAACCAGTAAAAAACGCGGCAACCTCCTCACAACCTTCTTAACTTCAGGAGATGAAAAAGGCGAAATACGTAAACGACGACCCTTTCTATTACCATTCACTCTTCATCCTAAGTGGGCAACAAGTAAACAGAATCAAAGAAAGCTTCGCCTCTTCTATAAATTAACTGCCCTCCCTCCTTAACCACCCATCATCAAAGTGCATGGCGCTGGCTAGAAAACGGCGTAGCGGATATAATAAGGCATTGTTCCATGCCTCGATAGGCAAGCAGACACATGACGTTCAGAGGAGGTGAGCCATGAATAAACCCTGGGTTAAGCGCCAGAGTCATGTCAGTCTTTACAATTTCGACCCTGAAGTTCGAGCACAAATGAGCCTGCCTCGGCGGGTGATAATCAGCGACTGTACTCTGCGTGAAGGTGAACAGCAGGCCGGGGTGGTACTGGGGACCGAGGAAAAGCTGCGGCTGGCCCATGCCCTGGATGAGCTAGGTATTCCTGAGTTAGAGGTGGGTAATGTCTCCGTATCCCAGGAGGTAAGAACTGCCGTGGCTGCTATTGCCAGAGCCGGACTAAAAGCCAGAATCAGGGCCAACTGCCTGGCCATAAAAAGCCAGATCGATATAGTACGCGACTGCGGGGCTTCAATGGTGAGCATTGCTCTACCTTCTGGCTATCTGCAGCTCAGAGACAAACTGGGGTGGTCGGAAGAGAAGATGATAGAGACCGCAGTCGAGCTTTCTAACTATGCCCATCAGCAGGGATTGTTTGTAGTGCTCAGTCCCTTTGATACCACCCGAAGCGACCCTGATTTCCTGGAAAGATACCTGAAGACAGTGTCTACGGAAGGTCATGCTGACCGGGTGCGTGTTTTTGATACCGTTGGTTGCGCTACGCCACTGGCCATTAAATACCTGGTCAGAAAAGTTATCGAGGTCGCCCATCTTCCGGTTGAGACACACTTTCATAATAACTTCGGGCTGGCCACAGCCAACACTCTGGCCGCGGTTGAAGCCGGGGTTTCTGTAGTTGATACCGCTTTAAATGGCATGGGAGAGGGCACCGGGAACGCACCTACCGAGGAAGTAGCTCTGGCTCTACAGCTATTGTATGACATTGATTCGGGGCTAAAATTTGAGAACCTGTATCAGACCTCCCGGCTGCTACAGGAGTTGACCGGGGTTAAAGTACAAAAGCACAAGGCGATTGTCGGCGATAATGCTTTCGCCATAGAGACCGGCACTATCGTCAGTGGTTGGATTGAGAATCCCTTTACCGCCTTCCCCTTCTTACCCGAACTGGTGGGGCAGAGTTGCCGAGTGATAGTGGGCAAATGGAGCGGAAAATCTGCCATTGCCTGGAAGCTGAAACAGTTGGGCATCACGGCCACAAAAGAGCAAGTTGCCGACATAACCAATCTGGTGAAAGAGGAGGGAGAAAGAGCAGTTTTATCTGAAGAAGCATTCAGACGGATAGCCCATAGTGTAATCGGCTGATTCGGGCGCCCTGCCAAGCCCCTGCCCTGAACCAGTGATTACGGCCGCCCTGTCCCTTAATCTATCAGCCACCTGTTTAACCCCCCTTCACCACTTCAGGTTATAAATTCTTTGCCGGCAAGTGTATCCTCCTCTGGCTGCCGTGTCAAGGACAACCAGGAGCTGCCAGCTATTGACAAGCCATCGGGCCTGGTGTTAAAATGGGCAATTCCAGCTAACATGTGGAACTACAAGTTTCATCACAGCCATATTTTTATCTGTGAAAGCTCACTGAAGTAAGTGTGAGCTCTTCTTTTAAATCCAGAGCCATCACATCTGAGAAGACTGAACAATTAACAAATTTTTCCCGGGGTATGCCCGGTATCACGATGGTCATTTCCTATATACTACGGGTATATTGGAAAGGCTTGACGGGAATAGCAATATGCATATATCATATAATAAAATGATTTCTGCTCCCCGTCACGAAGCAGAAGGGACCAATGGTCACACTTACGGTTGACCATTTGTGTCCGTTCTCTTAAGCCGATAGCCTGATTAAAGAGGAATATTTTTACACAATTTCTAATATATAATAAAAATAAGGAGGAACAGGAATGAAACCACAGACAGATTTTAACAGCAGTGAGGAAATTGCATGGACAGAGTTGCCCGCAGTAACCACGCTTGCGACCGGTCCGGGGGTAGTTGAGAAACTACTGAGTCTAGACCCCGACAAGCGAGATAACCACACCAGGCTGGTCAAGCTGCCGAAGGGCTTTAGGAGCACCGAGCCGCAGGTCCACCCCTTTTGGGAGGAGGTCTACATCCTTAAAGGGACTATCATCGATGAAGGAAATAAAGTAACTGGCAAACCGGGCGATTATTGTTGCCGACAGCCAGGTATGTCACATGGTCCGTTCTACTGCCCAGAGGAGGTTATTGCTCTGGAGATTCACTACATGCCTGACCCCACCTGGCACTAGAATCTGTAATTTAACTTGTAAGGAGGACGAAATGTATAAGGTAGCCTGTATACAGTTTGCCATCAATGATGCCCATTCTAAAAAGGAGAGAATCGCCCACGCTGCCGACTTGATTGACCAGGCGGCCGACGCTGACCTGATTGTCTTACCCGAGGTATGGAATATTGGCTGGTGGAACTGGGACCTGTATAAAACAGAGGCGGAAACCCTGCAAGGTGAAACCATTTCCATGTGTGCCGATAAGGCGCGGCAGGTAAATGCCTACATCCATGCTGGCTCCATCATCGAAAAGAGGGGTGACGACCTTTACAACACTGCCGTCCTTTTAGACCCTAAAGGCAAGATTATTGCCACATATCAGAAGATTCACACCGTGGCCTGGGAATCACTGGGAGCCCTGGAGGGGAAATTATGCAAAAGCGGGACAGAGCTTTGTTACGTTAAGACCGACCTCGGTGTGCTTGGTATAACCATATGCTACGACCTTCGCTTCCCGGAAGTTTACCGCAAGCTTGTTTGTAATCATGGGGTTGAGGTAATAATAGTCTCGACAGCCTGGAATACTCTCAGGGTTGATGACTGGAGAAACATGATACATGCCCGCGCTACCGAAAACGAGAGCTACGTCATCGCCTGCGGTTGCTGCGGCGTTAATCAGGGTAAGACCTACGCCGGATTCAGCCGTATCGTAGACCCCCACGGTACAATCATTGCCAGCGGGAACATATATGAAACTATCGTAGAAGGCAAAGTAGATGTCGAACAGGTTGCCAGAGTAAGAAAGCAGATTCCTGGCCTGGAAGACAGGCATTTTGACGTGTAAGATTACGGATGAATCAAGAACGGCTAGAGTGGCCGTAACCGACCAAGCGTTTCTTCCATGAGTCAGAAGCTAAGTAGGAATATTCTTCCCTAGCCGGGAAGATATCGGGTTGCGTAATATGGTGAGTAAGGTCCCTGCCGGTCCTGAAAGTCGTGTGTTAATAAATAGGAGGAATTAGATGGCAGATTTAAGCGTAGAAGTCGCCGGTGTCCAATTTAAGAACCCTCTTTCGCTGGGCTCGGCGGAGCCAACTGAGAGCTTCGACAAAATGAAGCGGGCCTTCGACCAGGGGGCCGGCTCAGTGGTTGCCAAATCTTTCAGCAGTGGCGAGGAGATGAGAAGGCAGACCGACCTTGCCAAGTATGACTTCCTGGGTTATGACCGCCGACCTGCCTATGCCAAGGATATACCAAAGTTTTTCACAAATTACTGCCGCAGCGGGATGATTCAAAAGACGGAAGATGACTGGATGGAGGAACTGTATAAAACCGAGCAGTACGCCAAAAAGCATGATGCCGTTGTCATCGGCAGCGTAGCCGGCCAACCCACCATCGAGGAAACGGTTCGGCTGGCAAAGAGGATGGACCAGGAGGTAGGGCTGAAGATGCTGGAGTTTGACCTGGCCTGCCCTCAGGTTGACCAGATGGTGGAGAAAGGAGCGCTTCTTAAGGAAAAAGAGGACTACTTTGCCCGCGCCAAGGCACTGGCCGCTAACCTTTCCGTTCCGGTAGTTATCAAGCTCTCTCCACAGCAGCCGGATTTAGTAGTAACCGCCCGGGGGGCTAAGGACGTTGGTGCCGCCGCCGTAACCTGTCATAACCGCACTCTGGGCTTCATGGTTGACCCGGAGACAGCCAAGCCATTGTCATGGACATTTTCCGGTGTTGGCGGCCCTTGGATGCTGCCTATTACCCTCAGATGGGTAGCTAAGATTCATCTTGCCATGCCTGACCTCCCTATCCTTGGCTCAAATGGTGCTTACGATTGGGAGGATATGGTTCGTTTTCATATGTCGGGCGCTACCATCGTCGAGTTCGTCTCAGTGATTATGATTAAGGGTTACTCCTGGATTAAGAAAACTTTAGACGGGCTGGATAGTTTCCTGGACCGCAAGGGATACAAAAGTGTTAAAGAGACTATCGGCATTACCGCCAGGGCGGCCTATACTTACCAGGAACTCTACAACCTGCCTGAGTACAATGAGAAGTCAGTGGTAGACCCTGACCTGTGTATCCGGTGCGGCAAGTGCTCTGAAGTCTGCTGGTATGATTCCATTGTCACCGACGATGAAGGACTGGCCGACTCCATTGAGGCCAAGTGCAAGGGCTGCTATAACTGTATGGATATTTGCCCGGTGCCAGGGTGTATTACCATGAAAAAGGCTGGCCAGCCTATCGGGGTTAAAACCTATTAGCCGCCAGGGGAGTAGACCGCTGGTTGGGGGCAGACTCTCACCAATTCAGTTGCTTCCAATAAAAGCGGCAATTTAAATCAAACCACAGTAAATTGCCTTCAACGCTTCGGGAAATGAAGGTATGCCAGCAATTTAGAAGGAGGAGCAGTAATGGCAGATTTAAGTGTTGAAGTAGCGGGCGTTAAATTTAAAAATCCATTTACGCTTGCCTCAGCCGAGCCAACCGAGAATTTCGATAAAATGAAACGGGCTATTGACGCCGGGGCTGGGGCGATGGTAGCCAAGTCCTACAGCAGCCTCCCCGAGATGAAAACCCAGACAGACATCGCCAAGTTTGTATTCCTGGGAAATGACCGGCGCCCGGCCTATGGAAATGACATACCCAAGTTCTTTACCGCCTTTTCCCGCACCGGGATGATTCAAATGCCCGAAGATGACTGGATGGAGGAACTGGTAAAAACCGAGGAATATGCCTCCAGGCATGACGCCGTTATCATCGGCAGCGTAGCCGGTCAGCCAACCATCGAGGAAACGGTCAGGCTGGCCAAAAAGATGGAGAAGACCGGGGTGAAAATGATGGAAGTCGACCTGGGCTGCCCCCAGGTCGAACAGATGGTGGAGAAAGGGGCGCTTCTCAAGCAAAAGGAGGAATACTTTGACCGTGCCAAGGCACTGGTTGAAGCCCTTTCCATACCGCTAATAGTCAAGCTCTCTCCGCAGCAACAGGACCTGGTGGAAACCACCAGAGGCGTCAGGGAGGTTGGGGCGGCTGCCGTAACCTGCCACAACCGTTTCCTGGGCTTCATGCCAGACCCGGATACGGCCAAACCGGTAATATGGACCTTTGGCGGTGTTGGTGGCCCCTGGATGGTACCTATTGCCCTCAGGTGGGTAGCTAAAACCTATCTTGCCATGCCTGATTACCCAATTCTGGGCTCGAGTGGCCCCTGTGACTGGGAGGATATGGTCCGCTTTCACATGTCAGGCGCCTCCCTTGTCGAGTTCTGCTCCATAATTATGGCCCGCGGTTATTCGGTGATAAAGCCAATTATAGACGGGCTGAATAGCTTCCTCGACCGCAAGGGATACAAGGGTGTGCGGGATATTATCGGCATCGCCGCCCGGGCAGCCCCTACCTACCAGGAGCTCTACAACATGCCCGACTATAATGAGAAGTCAGTTATAGACCCTGACCTGTGCATTCGATGTGGCAAGTGCTCTGAAGTCTGCTGGTACGACGCCATTGTCACCGACGACGAGGGGCTGGCCAGCTCAATTGAGGCCAATTGTAAAGGATGCCACAACTGCATGGATGTCTGCCCGGTGCCAGAGTGCATCACCATGAAATCTGCCGGAGTGCCCATCGGGGCCAGGAGCTATCCGCTATAAGAGGGTAATTCCTTATCGGCGACACCCAAACGGGGGCACTCCTGTGATTAGGAGAAGCCCCCGATAGTTATTATGGCTAAAATAGGACTTTACCCTTAATATATATGCTTTAAGTCAGACACTGCCCCCAGCTTTACCCCGCCCAGTCCAAACGGCTATGCCAGAATACAAGTATGAGTTACCGGCAAGATAGCTGGCGATATAGCCTCAGAAGCTGATAGACCGTAGCTGATCAGGGCTGCGCAGACGCATTCAAATCCCTCTTTCTAATCCTCAGACTAACATTACAACTGGGCCAGTTGGGGGGCAGATCAGTCCTTGAAGATGTTGACAGTCACCGAACAGTATATTAGTATATCTACCATCACACCTACTATTCGCCCGGCATAAAAACCATAAGGAGTATTGAAATGGATTTATCACCGGATGAAAAGCGGAAAATCTATGAGGAAGAGAAGATACGCATTGAGGCACAGGAACAGATAGAGAGGGAGAAGCAGACAAAGCAAGAGAGCACAATTACAGGGCTACAGCCAAATATTGCCGGGCTTTTATGTTACGTCGGCGGCTGGATAAGCGGCATCATCTTTCTGGTATTGGAGCAGAGAAACAGGTGGGTCCGTTTTCACGCTGTGCAATCGATTGTTGTGTTTGGCACCATTACGGTTGCCGGAATTATCCTTGGTTGGATTCCCATAGTCGGGGGTGCCTTTTCCTGGATTATATCAATTATCGGATTTATACTCTGGGTAATCCTGATGATTAAGGCATACAATGGGGAGCGATACAAGCTCCCCGTGGCGGGCGATATTGCCGAGAGTATAGTGGCTGCATCAGGCGTAAAAGGTGAATACTATGAACCGCCAACGCCACCTACACCTCCGCCACCAGCAGAACCACCACTACCTCCCAGTGCCGATTCAGGTAAACAAATTGGCGATAAGATAGAGCATTACTTCAAAAGTACACGGGGTGGAAGAATAACGGCGTCCGTTTTTGCAATCGCCTGGGGTATTGTTTTATTAATATTTTTCAATTTTTATAATCAATATATAGCCTCTTATCATTCGGAAACAGTAAATGGCATCACTACATGGACCAGACAGCCACTCTTTACAGAAGATATTAATCTATGGCTGCCAATTCTTACAACAACATTAATTCTAACCATAATAGGCCATATTATTTTGATTATATTTGACAGGTATACGCTACGTGAAATTGTTTTTATCATCTTAAATGCATTTGGACTGGCCACGGTTTTAACTCTGCTATCTGTCTATCCTTTCGATTTCAGTGTAATACCCAATACTACTGCCGCCGACGCTGTATATTCGGGCGTGATAATACTTCTAATTATTATTTCAATTGGGATAAGTATCGGAATGCTTGTCAGATTTATTAAGTTAATTATCCACACCGTCAAGCAGAGTACCAGTTACTAAATTTGGTAGTATTTTCCAATCCCATCCCTTTTATCACCTTCCTCTTGCTAACAGAACTGGGACGGGATAGCAGTGGATTTGACGAATTCCCCATTGCCTGGATAGTGGTGGACAAATTTGGCACCAGATATATAAATGAATACCCACCCGCTCCCCAGGATACATCACATAGACCTATGGAAGTCTTCGACCCCGATATGCCGGGCTACTCTCGAATTCCTTCTTATATCATATTCGACGAAGCGGGTATGAGATAGATTTATAAACTCGTAATATGTATGTTGACAAAATACAGTATACGGAGTAAAAATGAACAGTAAATTGTCGACGAAATGGTAAGCGTCGGGCAAAGACCGACAAGCCTTCCTCAGTCGGTAAAGTATTGTTGGTGGGAGGAGCACAGTGGCATCGGTCGACAAATGGGATGAAGAAGCCGATGTAATAATCGTCGGCTATGGTCTGGCGGGAGCTGTAGCCGCTATCGAAGCAGGCAACCGCGGGGCCAGGGTTATAATTTTAGAGAAGAGCCAATACCCCGGCGGGTGTTCTATTCTTTCTGGAGGTATGGTTCTCTGCGCCCGTGATGCTGAAGATGCCGAAAAATATTTGCTGGCAACCCAGGGCGGCAGGGTCGATGGGAGCCTCATCCATTCCTTCGCCCAAGACCTGGTTGATAACGAGGAGTATCTCAGAAAACTGGCTAAGCCCTATAATGCGACGGTAAAGACAACAAAAGCACACGAACCGGGGGAGAAGGATGCTTCTGGCTATATACCGCTTGGCTATCCATTTCCTGGATATCAAACCTTTTACCGGGCAGGGATAGCCAGTTTACCGGATTTCAGTGGCTTCCCCTGGGTGCAAAAACTGAGCCCGGCCGGTGTCAACCTGATGAAGATAGTCTTTGACAGCGTTGAAGACAGGTCAGTAAAAGTAATGCTGTCTACACCAGCCATGAAGCTGGTGACCGATGCCGGTGGAGCAGTTATCGGTGTTATTGCCCACCGAGATGAGAAAGAGCTTGCCTTAAAGGCTCGCCGCGCTATAATCCTGGCCTGCGGTGGCTTTGAACAAAACGACTGGCTGCTCAAGCAATACCTGCAAGGCATGCCATTCTACTCAATGGCCCCGGTTACCCATACCGGTGACGGTATCCTTATGGCACAAAAGGTAGGTGCCGCTTTATGGCATATGTGGCACGTTCACGGTTCATATGGCTTTAAGTTTGATGAGTTCCTCATTGCCTTCAGGACGTCTTTCGCTGGGACGCGCAACCCGAAGCGAACTATGCCCTGGATAGTAGTGGACAAGTTTGGCTCCAGATACATGAATGAATACCCACCCGCCCCCCAGGATACATCACATAGACCTATGGAAGTCTTTGACCCTGATATGCCGGGCTACTCCCGAATTCCTTCTTATATCATATTTGACGAAGCGGGCAGGAAACAGGGGCCAATCGCACAGCCTCTAGCCATCGGTGGTTACGGTTATGAGTGGAGCCGGGATAACATGCCAGAATTAGCCAGGGGATGGATTCTAAAAGAAGCCAGCATCTCCAGACTGGCCGCGCGCATAAAGGAAACCGAAGACAATGAAGGTAAAATGGAACCTGAAACACTGGAGGCTACCGTATCTCAATGGAATGACATCGTCAAGGAAGGGAAAGACCCACTGCGAAGACCTCCGGGGACAATGATGCCCATTGAGGTTCCTCCGTTCTACGCGACTCCAGTCTGGCCGATAATAAGCAACACCCAGGGAGGCCCGCAGCATAATGACAAGCAACAGACAATAGATGCCTTCGGTCAGCCCATCCCCGGTCTCTATACCGCCGGTGAACTGGGTTCATTCTGGAGCCACGTCTACCTGCTGTCCGGCAATCTGGGTGAATGCCTATCTTCGGGCCTTACCGCAGGCGTTAACGCCGCTGGC
>SDBV01002627.1_pt1 | contig 26800 bp, 28 predicted proteins | sample 2277081 | NCBI WGS metagenome assembly SDBV01 (sample SAMN10402039, study PRJNA504765) | marine sediment metagenome | isolation source: marine sediment core GS10_PC15, 223 cmbsf | place: Arctic Ocean: Southern Knipovich Ridge | collected 2010 | reverse complement strand
GGCAAAATCGAAGAGAATAAATCCTCCCCCTGCATAGGTCAAAACGAGGCCTGCATGATGCCCACCAGCCCCCACATGAGCAAAGCCAACCCCAGCTAAACAACACACTCCCATCACCAAAATCATCGCTGTGATGGTAACAAAAAAGAGGCTCATCATCTTCAAGATGAAGCGCTCCTCTTCGTGGACCGCAATTTCGGTTTTCGCCTGCGCAACGTTATGCTTAAACGCCAGGTTAGATAAAGTAGGATTCACTGACATGCTACCATTATAGCATATAATTATTAATTTAATATTAAAAATGTTTTTTTGGTTGTGGAAAAAACAGGAAAATCCGTATCTTCATTCACTTATTGGGGCGTATAGCTCAGTGGTAGAGCGCCTGTCTTACAAACAGGTGGTCATAGGTTCAAATCCTGTTGCGCCCACCATATAGTCCTTTGCGGGAGTAGTTCAATTGGTTAGAGCACCGCCCTGTCACGGCGGAAGTTGCGAGTTCGAGTCTCGTCTCCCGCGCATTTTTCCCTTTCTTTTCTTTCGATCAATGCGCTATAGTCCCGCTCGGGATAGATAAATGGTTACCTCAACAGCATCACAGTTTCGGTTCGGTCAGTACTACTTCAAAAACCTCTTCTGGTTTGTGATTGGAGCCTTTTTAGCTGCATTTGGAGTGGAGGTTGTCCTCTATCCCAATCAGCTGATCGACGGGGGAATTGTGGGGATTTCGATGATGTCGGCCTACCTCTTTGGAAAGTCGCTCCTCCCCTATTTCATGGTTGTTTTCAACCTCCCCTTCCTCTACCTAGCCTACAAGCAGATTGGGCGTCATTTCGTGATCCAGATGCTCTCGGCAGTCTTTATCTTTTCGTTTTGGCTCTCCTTTTTCAACTGGGGTCCCACTGCATTCGGCTTTACCCCCCTCAAATTTGAGGGAGAGACCCTCGAGATCATCGTCCTGGGGGGATTTCTCATTGGAACAGGAATTGGACTCATCATTCGGCACGGAGGGTCGACCGATGGGACCGAGATCATGGGGATCATCATCAACCGAAAGAAGGGATATACGGTTGGTCAAGTGGTCCTCTTTACCAACATCTTCATCTTTGCCCTCTCAGGGGTGATCTACCAGAACTGGCACACCGCTTTCCTCTCCCTCATGACTTATGTTGTCGCCACAAAAGTGATGGACATGGTGATCGTCGGGTTAGAAGACACCAAATCGATCATGATCATCTCGTCTAATCCTGGAAGATTGACTGAGATCTTGATGGATGAGCTTGGGCTGCGGATCACGGTGATGTATGGGCGAGGGGGCTACTCAGGTGATGCTAGAGAGATCCTCTATATCGTGGTCGAGAGATTACAACTTGCTGAGCTCAAGGAACTTGTCCATCGCGAGGACCCTGATGCCTTCATTGCAATTGAGAACCTCCATGAGGTGATCAACGGGAGGCAAAATGGGCATGCCAGCCCACAAACCCCTCCCATTGAATAGTTTGGGATACTCAAGTTGTTGTGGACTTTTGGCTGCTTTTACTCCCTGTGCGTTTAAGCTTTGTGTCCTTTGTGCCTTCCGTTCCAGCGGGGGTATAGCGCGTGCTTGACCCCTAAAGCGTCTAACACCTTCCCCACGATGAAGTTTTCGACATCCTCCAAGCTTTTCGGCTGCGTATACCACGCCGGGATGGGGGGAACAATCGTCGCTCCAAGAAGGCTCAACTTATGCAAATTCTCCAGATGGAGAGTACTAAAAGGAGCTTCTCTTGGCACCAGAACCAAAGGGCGCCTCTCTTTCAACACCACATCGGCTCCCCTCCTGATTGCATTATCCCCAAGCCCAACCGCAATCGCGGCAATTGTTGTCATGCTACAAGGGACAATCACCATCCCATCGGTGAGATACGACCCGCTCGCAATGGCGCATCCCACATCTTGGAACCCGTGGAGCTGGATCTTCTCCTGCTGCTCCATGGAAAACGAGGCGAGGAACTTCGTTGGAGAGCCATACTCTTTACCCATCTCAAGTGAAGCGGTATAGGCAGCCTGGGTCGACATCAAAAACTCTACCTGGTGACCAAGATCGGCTAAAGCAGCAATCGTCCGGTGAGCTAAGATCATCCCTGAAGCTCCCGATACCCCTACGACATAACGACCCAAAGGGCACCTCCTGTGATAAAGAGAAAAACGAGTAGCGCCCCCCCCACATTTACCGAAAAGAAAAGTGCTGGGAGATTCCCCTCTCTCTCTTTTTTATGAAATGAGAAGAAATAGAGCCCACAAGTAGGAACAACCAGGTAATAGAAAAGAGGAAGTCCTCCCTTGATCCCCAGCAAAAGGAGCATCCCCAAGCTCAAAACATGCAACAAACGTGCGACAACCCGGCTCTTCTCAATTCCCCACTTAGCCGGTAGGCTGTAGAGCCCCTCCTGGATATCGAAGGCATAATCTTGGATCGCGTAGATCATATCACTCCCCGCAATCAAGAGCAGCGATGCGAGCCCCAAGAAAGCAGGTGGCCACGAAAACTCCCCTAAAATAGCAAGAGAGGCCATCACGGGGGCAAAAAAATGGATTACACCTAAGACCAAATGGCAAGAGGCATGGATCCGCTTCATATAGGAGTAAACAAAAAGAAGAGCCGCAATCAAGGGGGCTACAAGAAGACAAGCAAAAGAGAGCATGCCACAGGAGAGGAGAAAAAGAGCCAGAGCTCCCCACGCAATGAAGCCGGCAGAACGCACAGAGACTTTTCCAGAGGCAACCACTCTCTCCCTTGTCCGCGGATTTTTTGCGTCGATCTTGTGGTCGATCAACTGGTTGAAGGCCATCCCTGAGATCCTGGCAAAGAAGAAAGCCGGCAAGATACAAAGCCAGGAGAAAGAGGCCATTGCCAGCTCGAATCGAGGATCTAAAAGAGCTAACATCACTCCCGAGAAAACCATCGGAAGGCCAAAGAGCGACTGCTCGAGCCGTGTCAAAGCTTGGAAGGTTGCCAGTTTCATAACATTGCATTTTATCTGCCACTTGTTTATGGATCCATAGATAAGATGAGTGTACCTAGAAAACCCCATTTCGACTCTTGGCGGATCTTCCGCATCCTCTCAGAGTTTGTCGACGGCTTTGAGACGATGACCGATATCGGCCCTTCCGTTTCGATTTTTGGATCGGCACGTACCGATCCAAGCAGGCCCTACTACAAGCTCGGGACAGAAGTTGCCGAAAAAATTGCCAAAAAAGGAATTGGGATCATCACAGGAGGGGGCGGGGGGATCATGGAAGCGGCAAATAAGGGAGCCCAAAATGTAAAAGGGCGGTCGTGCGGGATGAGCATCAACCTCCCCTTTGAAGAGACGAGCAACCCCTACCTCGACCGGAAATACGACCTTCGCTTCCGCTACTTTTTTGTCCGGAAGGTGATGTTTGTCCGCTACGCCCAGGCCTTCGTCGTCCTCCCAGGAGGAGTTGGCACCCTTGATGAACTCTTCGAGGCGATGACCCTCATCCAAACCAAGAAGATCAAACCCTTCCCCATCTTCCTCATGGGAAAAAGCTACTGGGAAGGACTCATCGAGTGGTTAAAAGCAGTCCCACTGCAAGAAAAGTACATCTCCCAAACCGACTTCGACCTCTTCACCTTAACAGACGACCCACAAGAGGTCGCCGATGCCATTGAGAGGCACTACCAAAAGGTCGGCAAGGCCCCCACCTTCCCTCTCGGCACCGAAGACGAGTACTAGAAGAACAGGGAAGGCAGCATTCCTTCGTAGTTTTACGTCTTTGAGGCATCAGTCTTTGGCAGATTCCTAACCGCGAAGGGATCTTTGCTATCTTGAAGCATGGGTTGCTAAAGCGCAGAAATCAAGAATTAATAGATTTTTTCAGAAACTCGGAGAAATTACCTAGGAGGAGGCCGGATTTAAGAAATCCTTTGCGTACCCTATGTCGCCTATCGTATAGGTGTTGACTTGGAACTTTCTTCGAGCCGTAGGAGAACCTCCTCAGGATACTCTTTGATATGAGAGCTGGTAAGAGAAACTCTTGGGCTTACCTCTTGGAAATAGTGCTTAGGGTCTGAATTTCCGCTTCACTAAGACCTGTTATATTCACAATTTCCTCTAAAGGAATGCCATGTTTCAACATCCCTTGGGCTGTTTTGCGTATCCCCTCTTCCATCCCTTTCTCTATTCCCTTTTGCATCCCTTTCTGGATTCCTTTTTCCATCCCTTTTTCCATCCCCTCTTCTATAGCAGCATCTAATATGCCACGATTATCGGCTGTGTTCATGATGAGCTTTTCATACCCTAGTATCTCTTTTTCGGTCCAGTTAAAGCGGTCGAGTGCTTCATAGGCTTCCTTGATCTCAGGATGGTTAGCTATGAGCTCATTCACATTATCGCTTTCGTGAGCGTGCTTGAAAAAGTAGTACCATTTGTCTTCTATGGTCACAAGTTCGTGGTTTTCCTTATGGAATTTGGGAAGTTCCACAAAGGTAAAGGAGAGGTCTTTGAGGTCGTGCTCAAGGGTCTTGTTGTCGAGAATGACGTGGTCTGACTTGTAGTCCTTCTTCTCGGGAAAAACGATGTAGTCGGTAATCGCAAGAAAGATGACTCGTTTTAGGTCGGAGTATTTATGTCCTGAGTTGAAATGGGCGCAATAGGTCTTGGCTGCGTAGTACTGGGCCCTTTTTTCAAACCCTTGGATTTTGGCTACCTGCATCTCTACGATGTATCTGTTCCCTTTCTGGTCTCGTACGAGTACATCGACGATGCTCTCTTTGCGCGCTTCAACTTCTGGGGGTTGGACAGTATTGAGAAACTCAAGATCTTCTATCTGGTCTTCTCCTTCAAGGCAAAGGCTCGCATTGAGAAAGTCGATCGGAATCTCTTTGTGCTTTTCTGAGCCAAAGATTTTTTTAAAGGCAAGATCATTTTTTGGGTCTAAATAACGCTTAAACATAGATATTATCCCTATTTGAATCCATTGTAGAGAATTTTTGCCCTCTTTTCAATGAAAATTCGGATTTCTTCACGAACGCCGGCAGAGGGGAGTCTTACATGTGGATCCCTATTCCGAATGAGCTGAGTGTGAGGCCGCCTGATTCTGATAGAAGTAAAAGAAAATATCAGAAGAGTTTGCTTTTACAAGCAATCAGCTACCTAACGAACCCTCGTCAAGCACTAGCCAAGCTGGCTAGGATTTAGTTACACTTTGCAGGTGTCCTGCCACCTGCATCGCTACCGCGATGCTCACCACACCTTTTTTTTATCCTGCCGCCGGAGGCGATCCTATCCATCATGTAATTGCTATTTTAATTGCACCTTAATTAATTTTATCTTATAATTTATATATATATTGCTTAACGCAATAATAAAAAGGAGGAAATAATGGATCCAATTTCAACAAATGCAGTTTATAACACTGCCACAACCAAGCCCGTCAAAGAGCTTGCCCAGGTGTTAAAAAATGGGAAACTCTACAGCTTTCTCGATGCCAACACGCAAAAAAAGTGGGCCGTGCAATTCGATCATGCCCGCCCTGTACGCATAATGCCTACATTTGAGGCTGAGTGTATGGTTGGAGTATTGATAGCTGCTGCTATTGCAATATGCACTAAGGCCCCTATCCCGGGAGTTATACTACTTGGACTATCCGGAACTGCGGCTATAGGTTTCCCAATCCATGAAGTAGTTATGTACCGCAAAGGGAAAAAAGTCGCAAACGAAGAAGTCCCCAAGCAGGAATTCGCGGACATGCTCAAGAAGATTGACGAGGCTATCCAAGCAGTCATTAACCCTCTTCAGCTCTTATCTAATTCTATCCAAGAACAAAACGAAGACTAATCTCCAAGATCACAGAGGGAGCCCCAATCACCTTCTGTGATCCTATTAGCCCAAGTTCAGTGATTTCTCATCGTGGAGTTTGCACATTCTCCACTACATCTTGAGTTAAACTAAACTCTTTATAATTGGGCATAACCCAAATCGGTTAAAAGCCCAAGTTCCCATTAGCCTTCGGCCGAAACATACGCGGACCATCCGCTTGGCTTTTCGGCCTAGTTTCCATCGCCATAAAGAGACCGTAGTGGGATATCCCAAGCGGTTTGCTTTACCTTATCAATGAAGACGCGGCAGATTACATAGAGAGTCTAAAGCCCTCCTATTGGTTGAAAGGCTATCTTGCATTGCATGGTAAGGATAGGTCTATGAATAAAGGTGACTGGGAAGCATTTCTGGAAGAATGAAGGCTCCCCGCAGCTTGCTGCGGGGTATCTTGCCTATACCGCTTTGATTTCATGAGGTTTTTGTATATAGCATCTCGAATATTTTTTATCCTGTCGCCGGAAGCGATCCTATCCATCATATAATTTCTATTTTAATTGCACCTTAATTAATTTTATCTTATAATCTATATATATTGCTTAACGCAATAATCAAAATAATAAAAAGGAGGAAATAATGACAACTAATCCAATTTCAACAAATGCAGTTTATGGAACTGCCACAACCAAGCCCGTCAAAGAGCTTGCCCGGACGTTAATACACGGGAAAGTCTACAGCTATCTCGATGCCGACATGCAAAAAAAATGGGATGTGCAATTCGACCATGCCCGCCTTGTACGCGTAAGACCTACAATTATAGTTGGGGTTACGTTTTTAGTATTGGCAGCTCCTATTATTGCACTGTTAGCTGCTGGTCAGCCTCTTGCACTTCTACCACTTGGAATACTCGGAACTTGCGCTATAGGTTTCCCAATCCATGAAGTAGTTATGTACCGCAAAGGGAAAAAAGTCGCAAACGAAGAAGTCACCAAGCAGAAATTCGAGGACATACTCCAGCAGATTCAGGCGTCTATCCAAAAAGCCATTGACCCTCTTCGGATCTTACATGACACTATCCAAATACAAGAGAACAGCGACTAAGCCCAGCCACCAGGAGCACGGAGGGTGGGTGGCCCACCCTCTGTGATCCTATTAGGAAGAGAATATGTCCGTACAAAATCCAATCACTGCGGCCACTAGAGAGACCAATTGCGGAGGCAAAAGCTCGAGAAGGAAGTGGCGTAGATCTCGCTATGGGCGCTATTTAGCTGAGTGTTGGTGTTGCAGCTATAATAGGTGCAGGGATTTCCACCATATTCTTCGGTAAAGAGGTTTCGATCATAGCTGCAGGAGCACTTACTGGAGGAATAAGCTTCATTCCAGGGGTCTTGGCAAAGTAGCTTATATCAAGAGGATTCAGGTGCCGGATTTAAGCAAATGAGTAGCCGTTGTCGAGAAGATCGTCGATGTATTTGATGTCGTAGGCATTTGCGTGGAAGTCGTCGTTGTCCATCATGTGCTCATGGAAGGAGATCGTGGAGTGGACGCCGCCGATGTGGAACTCCCGTAGGGCTCTCTTGGCGTATTGGATTGCCTCTTTTCGGTTTTTGCCGTGGACGATGAGCTTCGCGATCATCGAATCGTAGTAGGGGGGGATTGTGTAGCCGGCGTAGCAAGCACTATCGATCCGGACGTGGGGACCGCCTGGGGGGACATAGTATTCGAGAGTGCCAGGTGAGGGGGCAAAGTTATTGGCTGGGTCTTCAGCGTTGATCCGACACTGGATCACATGGCCATCGAAGTGGATCTCTTTCTGCTTATAGCGGAGTTCGCTCCCTTGGGCGATGCGGAGTTGCTCTTGGAGAAGGTCGACGCCGGTAAGCTCTTCTGTCACGGTGTGCTCGACCTGGATCCGGGTATTCATCTCCATGAAGTAGAAGTTTTTGTCTTTGTCGAGGAGGAACTCGACCGTCCCTGCTGAGTAGTATTTTGCGGCTTTGGCAATCCGGATGGCCGCCTCCCCCATTTTTTTCCGCAAATCAGGAGTCAGAACGGGGCTTGGGGCCTCTTCAATGAGCTTTTGTCGCCTCCTTTGGATGGAGCAGTCTCTCTCACCTAGGTGGATGTAGTTACCCGACTTGTCACCGAGGATTTGGACTTCGATATGGCGGGGGCGGATGATCATCTTCTCGAGATAGACAGCCGGATTGTTGAAGCTCACTTCAGCTTCTGTGCGAGCGGCAGAAAAGAGGCGGGCAAACTCTTGCTTGTTTTCGGCAATGCGGATCCCTTTTCCTCCCCCACCGGCAACAGCCTTGATGAAGATGGGAAACCCGATTTTTTTTGCTACTTTTTCGGCCTCTTCAAGAGTCTCGACAACTCCATCAGAACCTGGAATCACCGGACACTTGGCACCTTTCGCAATCGCTTTTGCCTGGGCTTTGTCTCCAAGTTTAGCAATCGACTGGTGGGAAGGTCCGATAAAATTCAGGCCACAACTCTCGCAGATCGAGGCAAAATTGGCGTTTTCACTCAAAAACCCGTATCCGGGGTGGATGGCATCAGCTCCCGTGATCTCACAGGCCGAGAGAATATTGGCCATTTTGAGATACGATTTGGCAGAGGGTGGCTCTCCGATACAAACAGCCTCATCAGCTAGCAAAACGTGTAACGCCTCGCTGTCGGCTTGTGAGTAGACGGCAACGGTATCGAGTCCAAGATCGTGGCAAGCACGGATCACCCGGACGGCGATCTCTCCTCTATTGGCAACTAAGACTTTTTTCATGTGAGGCGAATCCGGAAAATGGAGGTTCCAAACTCAACAGGATCACCACTTTTGAGGAGGACCTCAGTAATCGTCCCTCGGACACCGGCTTTCACTTCATTCATCACTTTCATCGCCTCCAAAATGCAGACAACGGTCTCTTCATCAACCTGATCTCCCACTTTCACGAAAGGGGGCTCCTCAGGAGAGGAGGTAGCGTAGAAGGTCCCCACCATCGGAGAGGGGATCACATCGCCCCCAGCCGGTGGAGAAGAGGAGGGGGGCATTTGCTGAGGAGAAGGGGCTACCGCAGGGGCAGGAGGAGAATAGACAACTGTTTCACCTCCCCCTTTTTCCAGTTCGATTTCAAAATCTTTTTGCTTAAGAGCCAACCGCCTGATCTGGGACCGCTCCATCGCTTCCATGAGTTTTTCAATTTGTTTGAGATCCACTTGCTACACTCTCTGTATATATTCGTGAGAACGGGTGTCGACTTTGATCACATCCCCCGCTTCGATAAAAGGAGGGACTTCGATTGTCGCCCCCGTTTCTAAAACTGCTTTTTTTGTTATATTGGCAAGGTTTGCCTCAACCTCATCGGCTTTTGCGACCATCAGCTCCAAAAATTGGGGGAGTTCGATCGAAAAAATTGTCTCTCCATAAAAAATCGCTTGGATATCTGTCCCCTCTTTCAGAAAATGGATCTTCTCCCCCACAACATCAGGGACAACAAGAACCTGGTCTAAGCTGTCGATATCGAGAAAGAGATACTCTTTTCCCTCGAGGTAGAGATACTCGAGGCGTCTCTCTTGGAGAGAGACTTCATCGACCTCTTGCCCTACCTTGAAGTTTTTCTCCAGAGGCTTCTCATCTCTCAAGCTCCGAAGCTTGGTTTTGATGAAAGGTTGTCCTTTGGCCATCGTGACTTTGATCGCAGAATCGACCCGGTAGAGGTTTCCATTGACCGAGAGGGTCATGCCGGGGGTGATTTGCTGACTCGTTACCATAACTTTTTACGCTCCACATCCTTTTAACAGTTCAATCCCCTCCTTGAGCCCACTCTCTTTAAAGAGATAGGTCCCAGCAACAAGGACATTTGCTCCCGCCTCAACACATAGAGGGGCCGTCTTATCATCGATCCCCCCATCTACTTGGATCGCATAAGGGGGAAGAGTCTCTCCTTCTTTGGGAACTACCCCCCCCTTTCGGAGATCCTGCTTCTCACAAATCTCCCGGATAAAACGGATCTTATCCAATACCTCTTCATGAAACTTCTGCCCCCCAAATCCAGGCGAAACAGTCATGAGCAAGACAAGATCGGCAAGGGGCAAAAAGCGGGCAATAAATTCCTGAGAGGTCTCCGGACGAAAGGCCAAGCCAGCTTCGATCCCCGTCCGTCTAATATAGGCCAAAACCTTCTCCACATCCTCTGTCGCCTCAAAATGAAATGTGATCCGATCGGCTCCTGCAAGAGCGAGTCTTTTGACAAAATCGAACGGGTTGTAGACCATGATGTGGACATCTAAGAAAAGGTTCGTGGCTTGGTTGACCGCAGCAAGGGCTTTTGGCCCCAGGGTGAGGTTCGGGACAAAATGGCCATCCATGATATCGAAATGGATCATGTCGGCCCCCGCCTCTTCGATTCGCTTCGCCTCATCGGCTAGATGACCGAAATCGCCGGCCAAAATCGAAGGGGCGATCAAGAGTTCTTTTTTTAAAGGCTTGCCCATAGTCTAGAGGATTTATACGAGTTCCCTCCTCCAAAGTCAATGGAATTGTTGTAAAAATCTATGTTGCTACCCACTCGCACTTCTGAAGCTTTAAAATATTAATTTTACCACAGAGGACACCCCTAGATCTCAAAGGAGGAAAATTCCTCTCTCTTGCGCCCTCTGTGGTTACTTTTATTTTTTGCTTAGGTGGTAACTTGAGTTATAGAAGTGATGTTTGTATAGTCGGGATTGTGACCTCTCAGAAGCGTGAATTTTTCTCCTCTCGCCTCGGTTTTATCCTCTCGATTATGGGGGTTGCCATCGGAGCGGGCAATATTTGGCGCTTTTCCCGCGTCGTCGCCCAAAACGGGGGAGGCTCTTTCCTCATCCCCTGGGTCCTCTTCCTTTTCCTCTGGTCGATTCCCCTTCTTTGGACTGAGATCGCGATGGGGAAAAAAACGAGAAAAGCCCCGATCGGGACGATGGCAGAGATGGCAGGTCCCTCATTTGGATGGATGGGAGCGTTTATCGCGCTTGTCACAACCGGGATTCTTTTCTACTATTCTGTCGTTGTTGGATGGGGTTTCCGCTATTTCTTCTACAGCATCACAGGAACTTTCACTAAGACGGCCGACTTCTCTGCCCTTTGGGAGAGCTACACCCACAGTTACCAACCCTTCTTTTTTCATGTCGGAGCGATTCTTATTGGTTCATATGTGATCTATAAGGGGATTTCACACGGAATCGAGAAGAGCAACAAGGTGATGATCCCCGCCCTCATTGTCATGATCCTCATCATCGCTTTGCGCGCCTTTACCCTCCCAGGAGCTGGAAAGGGGATCGCCTACTTCTTCACTCCCCACCTCTCAGACCTCCTCCACTATAGGATCTGGATCGAAGCGCTCACCCAAAATGCTTGGGATACAGGGGCTGGCTGGGGGCTGATTCTCGTCTATTCCGGTTACATCCACAAAAAAGAGAGCGTGACGGTGAACGGATGCTGGACCGCTGTTGGCAATAACGTGGTGTCTCTTGTCATGGGTATGACGATTTTTGCAACTGCCTTTGCCATCGAACACCGGTTTGGCCTTGAGGCTCTCGTTATGGGAGAAGGGAGCTCAAACACCGGTCTCACCTTTGTCTACCTCCCCCAACTCTTCCAATCGCTCCCGGGAGGGGTTGGTGTCCATGCCACTTTTGCCTCGATTTTCTTTCTCGGCTTCTCCATTGCCGCTTTGAGCTCAATGATCTCGATGCTCCAGCTCACCACCCAAGTCTTTGCCGAGCTCGGCCTCAAAAAGAATCACGCCATCCTCGTCACAGGGGGACTCGCTCTTGTTCTTGGAGCCCCCTCAGCTTTGAACATGGCGATTTTCGACAACCAGGACTGGGTATGGAGTTTGGGACTCATCGTCAATGGTCTTTTTCTCGCCTTTGCTGTGATCCGCTTTGGCCCCGAAAAATTCCGAAAAAAAGTCCTTCTCACCTCTCCCAAAGACTTCAAGGTGGGAAAAATCTACAACTGGGCCATTGCCTTCTTGATTCCTCTCCAAGGAGTCATCCTGATCGTGTGGTATTTCTACAAGAGTTTCCGCGAGAGCCGGACATGGTGGAACCCCCTCCATGTCTATAGTTTGGGCACGATTCTCTTCCAATGGGGAATCGCCCTCCTCCTCTTTTTCTGTTTAAATAGATGGCTAGTAAAAAAAACTCTAGGAGAGTCTGATGATCCAAAAAGAACCGTATGACTACCCAATTGCTGGGAAAACGTGTAAAGGGTACCTCACCTACGACAACGATACCAAAGAGAAACGCCCTGCCGTCATCCTCGCACACGCTTGGATGGGACAAAACCCTTTTATCCGGGAGAAAGCGGAACAAATCGCCTCCCTTGGTTACCTGGGTCTGGCCGTCGATCTTTTTGGGGAGGGAAAAACTACAGCCGATCACCTAGAGGCAAGAGAGATGATTACCCCCTTTGTCCAAGATCGGCAACTGATCCGAGACCATATGAACTCTGTTGTAGAAAAACTCCGCAACCACCCTCTTGTCGATTCAGAAAGAATTGCTGCAATAGGCTACTGTTTTGGAGGAGTTTGCGCCCTAGAACTTGCAAAAAGTGGCGCCGATATCAAGGGGGTAGTCAGCTTCCACGGTGTGCTTGGTAATCCCCACTCGATCAAGCAGAAACCAATTGAGACCGCCCTCCAGATCCCCGCCTCAATTCTCATCCTCCATGGGTACAAAGATTCGATGGTGCCCGAGGAGGATCTCCTAGCCTTCGAAAAAGAGATGTCTCGGAAAGGAGCCGACTGGCAGGTCCATGTCTACGGAGAGGCCATGCACGCTTTCACAAACCCCTCAGCCCAAATGCCAGAGATCAGCCTCCAGTACCACGAGAAGTCGGCTAGAAGGAGCTGGCAGGCAATGGAAAATTTCCTCTCGGAAATCTTCTCCTAAATGTGATAGAATAGGAGATGGAGGTACAGTATGGATGAACCTAGAGATGTCAATTGGATTTTAACCCTTCTTATGTCGATTTTCTTTGGATCGCTCGGAATTGATCGTTTTATCATGAGACACGTAGGCCTTGGGCTTCTAAAGCTCATCACTTTGGGTGGATTTGGCATTTGGTGGCTCATCGATGTGATCTTGATCGCCACAAAATACCCCTTTAAAAACATCAACTGGGTCGAGTAGATGTCTTCTTCATCATCTACTTCCTCTTCCGGGGATGGTACTTCTGTTTCTTCCGGGCAGATGCCTGAGCTATTTATCGATAAGGTGAAAGAGGATTCGAAGAAAAAAGATTGGGCGAAAATCACCGGGATTGCGATTGCGGTGATTGGAGGGCTGATCGCTGCCCTTCCTGTGTTGTCGTTTCTCAATATGCTTCCTGTCTCGATTGTGGGGGGGCATGATGTTGCTTGTATCCTCTTTGGGGTGGGTGTGTGTGTCGCAGCTGTCGGCGGAGCCATCTTCTATGTCCGCCATGAAAACTCCTCTCCTAAATAACATCTGAGAACCAGTAGAAGTTTTTCAAGACTGAGACTTGTTCGCTTTGCGTTTATTTTTTAACAACAACACGAGGCTTGGCTCCCACTCTCATACGCACAACTCCTAGCCACCCCCCCATCACCCTTCACGGCCGAGGAGGGCTGTATGGATCGCATCGTGCCCCTCCAATGGCTCCAAATGGGTCACAAGCTCGGTAGGCTGGGCAAAAGACCTCTCCATCTTTTTCTCGATGAGAGTCGCGATCTCATGGGCCGACGACAACGCCAAATCCTCCGGGAAAAGGAGGTGGACTTCGATCACAAGGCGATTCCCCGCATTTCTGTGGCGAAGGTGGTGGTAGGAGACCTGGTGGGCCTCAGTCATCCGCTCGAGCTTCTCTCGGATCTCCTCATCGAGCTTGGGATCGATCCGATCCATCAGCCCATGAAAAGCCCCTCCCAGCAGCCTCAGAGACGTCCACAAGATATTCAAACCAATCCCAAAAGCGATGATCGGATCGAAATAGATCCACCTGGTCACCCTTGTTAAAACAAGAGCAAGCAAAACCCCAATACTTGTCCAGCAATCGGTGAGAATGTGTTTTCCATCGGCTTGGAGGACGAATGAATGGAACTTTTTCCCCCTATTTACAAGATAGATTCCGAGCCCCCCATTCAAAACGGTAGCAATCAAGACAAAGACCATCCCCTGATCGAGATTTTCTAGTGTGAATCCAAATACCATCCTCTCCACCGACTGGTAGAGGATAAAGAGTGCTGCAATCAAGATCATCCCCCCCTCGATCCCAGCAGAAAAAAACGCAATCCTGTCGTGGCCGTAGGTGTGGTCCTGGTCAGCCGGCTTGTGCGAGAGCCACATGCTATAGGCAGCAAATCCAACGGCAAAGACATGGACAACCGATTCTGCCGCATCCGACAAAATCGCAGTTGAACCTGTAAGAAAAAAGGCATATACCTTCACAATCAAAAGGAAAAAACCGACAGCTAGCGACAGGCGCATCGCCCGGTTCATCGCATCTTTCTCCTGCTTGCTATACCCCATAGAAACCCTCCTTTCTCTTGGAAAATCGATAAATTCTCCTCTTTTTTTATTTTATCTTGCAAAAAAATTGCAACCTTAATATACTGTTAACACTTTGAGGATATACGAAGAGACTATCAAAAAAATCGAGAGGTGTGTAGACTCTCACCTTATCACAAATTTACTTAAACCAAAAACCCAATGGAGGTTCAATTATGTCAAATACACCAAGTCTAACCAGCTCAACAGCACAAACTAGTAGCAAAATTTTTGACTCTTTAAATGATGATGATGATGTTAAAGGTTCCGTGGTAAAGGGAATGCTTCAACGTGCTCATCAGGAAGGAGTTGCTTCTGTACAACAGCTACCGCAGCAATCGTCACCACAAACTGAAGCGAAGTGCACAGCGAAGTCTGCTGCTTATTGGATAGGAGTTGCTTTTGCAGTAACTGCTGCTGCTATTGGAACAATTGGTCTTTTGACTTACCTTGGTCAAATGAACATCGGGTTGACTGCTGTTGGGCAAATGAGCTCTACAATCGGTCTTTACACCATGATCGGTGGCTACGGCGCTGCTTTCCTCACAGGGATCCTTCTCGGAGTATCCAAGTGTGTTGGTGGCAAGAGCCAGAACAACCAAAACCTGAACGAGAACCTACTGAACCAGATCGACGACGCCTAACACTGTTAGTTTGTTTTCGAATGAAGGGCATAGGGCGACCTATGCCCTTTTTTTATGCTCGCAGCTCCGAAAAAAAAATCAGCTTACCACAGAAATTAGCATCAAAAAGCAATTAAAGTTTATTTATCACCACAAATCCAGAAGGCGCAGAGTGTGGATTTTCCCTTCTCTTACGCCCTCTCAAGTTCTCTGTGGTAAATCGGGTACGTGCACGGGTACGGGTACGATTGGTTTTTTAAGAGAAAGTATGGTATCGTGTTTGGATCTTTGTGAGGAGGGAAATGGAGAGAGTTGCTCGATTTCTGTTCAATTTAAGGCGAGGGGAAGGGAAGAAGGCTAGCCTTTTTGTCCTCCTCGCGATTTTCTGGGCGATTGGGGGGTATGGAACCTTTACCCTCTCGGAAGGGATGTTTTTGGAGCGGGTGGGTGCTGATGGGCTCCCCTACTCCTACTTCGCAATTGCAGCTGGGATGGTGACCCTTTCTGGGATTTTGATCTTCTCTCTCAACCGCTTTCCGATCCGCTCGATTCTCTTCTCCCTGATCACGTTTTGGATTGGAATCATAGGGGGCTGTATCTTGTTTCTCCCCTATGCGGGAGAGTTCCCCCTTTTTTGGTACGCATTTAAAGTAGTCGGTTGGATCATCCCCCTTTCCACCTACATCGTCTTCTGGGCCTTTGTGGACCAGTATTACGACTTGCAGGAGGGTAAACGATTTTTCTGTCTTTTCAACGGGGTGATTTTTTTGGGAGATTCGATCGGGGGAGGGATGATCTCCTCTCTACTTCATCTTTTAACCCCCACCGGCCTTCTCTTTATCTTCCTCTCGCTTCTTACTCTCTCCCTCCCTTTCTTGGTGTTGATCACAAAGAGAGTGGAACCTCTGCTTGAAGATCATGCGGAGAGCTTTGAGAAGGTCTCTCCCCTCCCTTTTTCAACCTTGCTAAAGACGATTCTCTCCTCCCGCTTTACCATCGCTCTTCTGTTTTTCTACTTTGTGATGCAGCTTTTGGCGATCGCAACCGAATTTTCCTACATGGATTCGTTTGAGGTGGCTTTTGCAACTGCTGACGAAAACGCTTTGACCGAGTTTATCGGGAAGTGTGGGATGTGGATCTCTTTGGGAAATATGGTCTTTTGCCTCTTTCTCTATAGCCGCCTGATCAAGGGTTTTGGAGTACAAAATGTCTTGATGATCGCCCCTGCCTTTTTTTTGGGGGTCTTCTCCTTCTGGATTTGGAAAGAGGCTCTTCCGATTGCTATTTTTGGGATGATCGCCCGAGAAGGGATGGTCTACACGTTCGATGACAACAACCTCCAACTCCTTATAAACGGCGTTCCGACAAAAGTAAAAAACCAGGTCCGTTTTTCTGTGGAGTCATTCTTTGAGCCTGCAGGGATGCTTTTGAGCGGGCTCCTCCTCCTCCTTCTCCCAAAAGGAACCTATCTAGGTCTTGTTTTAGCACTGGTTGCGATCGGCTCAGGTCTCCTTTTACGCGCGAGATACCCAAGAGCGATTTTTCAAAACCTCGTAGCAAGCGTCCTCCGTTTTGAGAAAAAATCCTCCGACTGGCTCTCTCAACTCTCTTCTAGGGAGAAAAAGCAGACCGAGCGGCTCTTGCTCACCCACCTCAAATCGGGGTACGGTGCAGGGCAAATCACTGCCTTCGAATATCTTCTCCGTTTTGGGGATGAAAGGCTCCTTCCCCACCTGATGAACCAAATTGGAAAGAGCACCCTCCCAATAAAGAAACGGGCGATCGAGCTTCTTTGTGAAAGTCCATTTGCAAGCGAAGCCCTTGTGATCGAGCGGCTCGAGCAGTGGAGACGGACCCTCCCCCATCCTGAGATCAAGGGGATGATCCATCTCTACTTTGCTAGACACAGAATCCTGCGCCCCGAGAAAATCTCCAAAGACCTCGAGCATCCCCACCTCCCTTTGCGCTCGGCCGCTATCCTCGCTTTCCAAACCAATCCCACCGCCTTCCAATTCCCCTCTCTCACCTCTCTCGCCTCGGAAAAACTCGAAGCTTTGCTCTCCTCTAAGCAGGAGAAAGAGATCTGCGCTGGAATCGAGGTAATGGGGCTAGCAAAGAGCCCTGAGAACGTCTCTCGGATCTACCCATTTCTTCACCATACTTCCCAAGATGTCCAAAGAGCTGCTGCCAAGGCTCTAGCCCAAAGTGTCGATGAGAGCCAAGAAGAGGTAGCCGAAAAGATGATCAAGCGGATGTTCCACACCCAAGATCCTGTAGTCCGCATGGGGTGTCTTTCCGCTTTGGAAAAATTCTCCTCTCTTCCACTCATCCGGAAGCTCATCCTCTCCTCAATCCACTACCGCCCCCAAGAGAAGAAGAAAGTTGAGCGGATGGCCCTCATGCAAGACGATCCAGAGCTAGTCCCCCTTCTCCTCTCCCTCACCCAAGATGAAACCCTCCACGACAGGTGTCGCCTCCTCGCTGGGAGGATTTTAGCGAAAAAATCGAAAAAAACCCTCCAAAACCACCTCTACGCCATAGTCAAAAAAGAGATCAAACGGGCCTATTTCTATTTTTACCACGGGAATCGGATCCAATCAGGGCTTCCCTCACGCGACCTTTCCATCCTCGAAAATACCCTCCTAACTGGCTACCAATCGATCATCGATTTTATCATCCAACTACTCGGTGTCGCTGGCTCACTCGAAGAGAGTGAAGTCCTCTCCTATAGCCTCAGGAGCCCCAACCAGAAGATCCGTGGTCAGGCGATTGAATCCCTTGAAAAAACGTGTGATGGAGCCCTCTTTTCTCTTCTCGAGCCTCTGATCGACCCCCACAATCCGGAGAAAAAAATCGCCCAATACCTCAAAAGTGGAGGGATTCCTCTAACCTTGAATCAACTGCTCGATGTCTTGGCCCACTCTCCCTCAATTGGAGACCAAATCGTCTCGCTCGGCCTGAAAGCCCGCTTCCAAATACCCGATTGGCGTACGACCTTACGGCAAAAGCTCGAAACCCACGAGGAAATATTCTCTCACTTTGCCCATGAATTACTCGAAGAGGTATAGTAAAGGGCATGAAACTCAACTTGATCGACAAATCCTTCCTTCTCAAAAAAACGCCCCTCTTTACTGCTCTTGATCTCGATATTCTCCTCACCATTGCCGATAAATTGGAGCTCCTCTCTTTCGACAAGGGGGAAAAAGTCTTCCGTTATGGACAGGATGCAAAAAGGATGTATCTGATTGTTGAAGGGGAGATCGAAATACTCGATGAGGAGGAGAGCAAGCTTTCGGTGTTGGGCTCAGGATTCTTTTTCGGCGACGAGGCGATATTCGCCGAAAAGGCTCGAGGGTATACTGCAAGAGTTGTCGAAGACACGACTCTTTTGGCTCTTTCCCGTTCTCACCTCTATACCATCATCGGTGAGTGCCCGAGCGTAGCCATTGCCTTCCTTGAGGCCTACGCAAGCACAACCCCCTTCCGCTTCCGCTCGTAGAGTGGTGGTATTATTCGTAGATAGCGTTACTCAAACACCCCGGCAACAACTTCCAGCAGCAGGCTAGGTAAAACAATCGGGTGTAACCCAAATCAGTTAAAAACCCCAAGACTCTGGTCTTCAGACACAAGCATACCAGGCTCTTGCATGCCCCCTACCGGAAAATAACGAGAACAGAAGGCCACCTACTTTGTGCCTGAGGATGGGCACTTGGGTTTTTAACTGATTTGGGTTACAAACACTTGAAAAAATCACAACCTCCAAATACAAAAACCCCTTGCTAAACGTATTCAGCAAGGGGTTTGAGAAAGAGTAACTCTTAAGAGCCTTTCTTCTCTTCGATGTACTTGATGACATCGCCTACAGTTTTGAGCTTCTCAGCCTCTTCTTCAGAGATTTCGAATCCGAAACGCTCCTCAAAGGTCATGATAAGCTCTGTCAAATCGAGACTATCAGCATTGAGGTCTTCAACAAAAGACTTTTCAGAAGAGACGTCTTGCTCGTCAACTCCTAATTGCTCAACAACGATATCGATTACTTCTTTTTCCATTGACATGGTAGCTTCCTCAAGTTGTTCATTTGTCATATAGATACTCCTATCATTCCAGACGATGAAGGGAGAGTATACTCCCTTGAAATTGTTTTTGGCAAGAGTTACATCAAAAGACCGCCATCTACGATTAAAGTTTGGCCGGTGATGTAGGTTGCCATCGGGCTCGCAAAGAAAAGAACGGCATCAGCAATCTCCTCTGGAAAGGCCATCCGCTGCATGGGGACCTGGCTCAAAATCGCCTCTTGCTGCTTCTCATTGAGAGAATCGGTCATGTCGGTTTTGACAAATCCAGGGGCGACACAATTCACCGTAATCCCTCTTGAAGCAGACTCTTTGGCAAGAGACTTCGTAAAGCCGATCATCCCCGCTTTAGAGGCAGCATAGTTCGTCTGTCCGGGATTTCCCATAAGACCCACGACGGAGGTGATATTGATGATTCTCCCCGAGCGAGCTTTCAACATCGGCCGGATCACTGCTTGGCAGGTAAAGTAGACCGAGTTGAGATTGGTATTGAGGACGTGATCCCAATTCTCTTCGCTCATCCTCATAAAGAGGCCATCACGCGTCACTCCTGCGTTATTCACTAAAATATCGACTGCACCAAAATCGTCGTAGATTCTGGTAAAAGTCTCCTCTACTTGAGTCCGGACACTGATGTTGAGTGGGTAAAAAGCGACCTTTTGCCCATCTTGCGTGAGTTCTTTTAGTTCGTTTAGGGCACTTTCCCCTCTTTCAGGGTGCGTTCCCAAAATCACAACCGATGCACCTTGCTCGACAAATCGCTTTGCGATTGCCTTCCCGATGCCTCGTGTTCCTCCTGTGACAACAGCTGTCTTTTCTGCTAATATCTTTTCCATTTTTCTTCTCTCTACAGATTAGCTAGCTTTTCTAAATCTTCGACTTTGTTAAGAGTGATCGTGGGAACCATCACCCCGATTTGCTTATTCATTCCGGCCAAGGTCCTTCCACATCCGATTTCCACAAAGAGATCAATCTCTGATTCGACCGAGCGGATCCCCTGCTCCCACCGAACAGGAGAGGTGACCTGTCTCACGAGATTTTTCTGCATCGCCTCTCGATCGGTAACAAGAGCTCCAGGGACATTCATCACAAGACCGATAGGAGAGTCATCTAGACTAATGGAAGTGAATTTTTCTTGTAATCTCTTTTTGGCTCCCCTCATGAGTCCACTATGAAAGGCTCCATGTACCTTAAGAGGAATCGCCCGCTTAGCCCCCCGCTTTTTTGCCTCTTCAATTCCCGTCTCGACTCCCTTAAGAGTTCCCGAAATCACTGTCTGGCCTGGGCAGTTGAAGTTGGCAACCCAAAGATCATCTGGAAGGGCAAGTTCTTTGACAAAAGTCTCTACTTGCTCAGCAGAAAGGCCAAAGAGTGCTGCCATTGTCCCACGAGTCTCCTCACAAGCAGCCTGCATCACCTCTCCTCGGAATTGGACCAGAGGGAGAGTCATTTCAAAGGAGAGCTTATTACTCGCTGTCAAGGCCGAATACTCCCCTAGGCTCAACCCTGCGCACAACGCAGGCTGAAGGTCGGGAAACTGCTCTTGCAAAACCCGTAAAAGGGCGATGCTTGTGAGGTAAATCCCAGTTTGGCTGCTCTTGGTTTCAGTCAGGCTCTCAGCCGGCCCCTCAAAAACCACTTTAGAAAGAGAGCGCTCGAGGATCTCATCTCCCTGCTGGTAGACTTCTCGAGCTACGAGAAATGTATCGAAAAAATCTTTTCCCATTCCCACAACTTGGGCACCTTGTCCGGGAAAAAGAAAGGCTACTCTTTTCATCTTGGGTTTCCTTATATAGCAGTTAACAGTGTTGCTCCCCAGGTAAAGCCAGCTCCAAAGGCAACGAGAAGGACATTTTCACCTGAGCTGATCTCTTCTGTCTGGAGGAGCTCATCCAACGCAATAGCGACAGCCGAAGCAGAGGTATTTCCATATTTATGTACGGTTTTAAAAACCTTGCTTTCGTCGATTGAGAACCGTTTTGCAATGGCATCGATAATCCGCTCATTTGCTTGATGGGGAACGAGCCAATCGATCTCTGCTTCCGGCAGATCAGCCAAACGCAAACACTCTTTGGCCGCTGCCTCCATCCGTCTGACAGCGTGTTTGAAGACTTCCTTCCCCTCCATAGCAAGGAAGTGCTCACCATTTTTTACGGTCTCAGCAGTGGCAGGCTTCCGACACCCTCCGGCAGGGAGAAACAAGAGGTTTGCCACCTCTCCGTCAGCTCCCAAACACGACTCCCGAATCGAAAATCCAGGGCCCGAGTTGCTGATCACAGCCGCTGCTGCCCCATCTCCAAACAAGACGCAAGTATTGCGGTCTTGATAATCGACGATGGACGAAAGCTTCTCTGAGGCAATTAAGAGGATATTTTGGTATATCCCCGATTCGATAAATCCTTTTGCTAAAGAGAGGCCATAGAGAAATCCAGTACACGCCGCTTGGAAATCAAAAGCGGCCGCTTGAGGAGCTTTTAGAACACTCTGGATCAGAGCGGCAGTACTTGGGAAGAGATAATCCGGGGTGATCGTAGCAACGAGGATTAGATCGATCTCTTGCGCTGTTTTTCCCGCTCTTTTAAGAGCCTCTTCAGCAGCTTTGGCCCCCATATCGGAGGTGAACTCATCTGCACGTGCAATCCTTCTTTCTCTCATACCAGTACGGGAGACGATCCACTCATCTGATGTATCGACCATCTGCTCGAGATCGTGATTGGTTAACACTCGCTCAGGGAGATAGGATCCGGTAGAGAGGACACGGGCACTATTTTTCATAAAAAACTCATATCACATGACTAAAGAGAGAAATTTTACCAAAACAACCTTTAAAATAAAACCCATTTCATCGATACTCACGCCCACGTGAACGGGCCAGGCATCGATTTTTAATGGGTGTAACCCAAATTATTTCTCAAAGTAAAGTAAACAAATGAAATATCCAGACCCGCTACTAAAACTGATCGATGTCTTTCGGAAACTTCCAGGCGTGGGAAGAAAGAGCGCCGAACGGTTTGCCTTCCATCTCTTAGAATGGCCTGAAGAGAAATTAACGGAGATGGCTCAAGCGCTCCTCGATTCCAAGAAGTTTTTAACTCATTGCTCGATTTGCGGCTCTTTGATCGAAAAAAAGTGCCCCTTCTGTGACCCTAAACTCCGCAATCAAGAGGTGATCTGCCTTGTCGCCTCCCCTAAAGATGTCTTTCTCATCGAAGAAACCAGAGAATATAGCGGCCTCTACTTCGTGCTGGGCGGTCTATTTTCTCCCCTCCACGGCTCCCATCCTTCCCCTGAGCGTCTAGAAAAGCTCAAAACCTATCTAGGAGAGTGGGGAACAAAAGAGATCGTGCTCGCTTTTGATTCTACCTTAGAGGGGGACGCTACAGCCCTCTATCTCAAAAAAGAATTAACTCATTTAAGAATCTCCATCTCACGCCTTGCTCTTGGCCTTCCGATGGGAAGTGCTCTCGACTACATAGACGGAGGGACCCTTGCTCGCGCCCTTACAGGCCGCCACACCTACTGATCACTTGCAATAAAGGGGGGATATGCCCTACGATTTTGGCTCTTGTTGTTACACTCACGAGTCACCGATGAATAAACTGCTGCTTCTCCTTGTGCTATTTGTTTGCTCCCCTCTTCTATTGGGAGCGCAAGAATATGAATCTATGCGTGTTGCGCAAGTAGAAATCGAAGTTGAAAACCTCCCTTCTGGATCGGCTTTCACCCCAAATTCTGTCCGCGCAAGGATGCAGACCAAAGTGGGAGGCTATTTTTCTCAAAACGAGTTTGATGCCGACCTCAAGAATCTCGCAGAAGAGTACGACCGAGTAGATCCCTCCATGGAAATCATCAATGATGAGATCTTCCTCACGTTGAAGATTTGGCTCAAACCTACCGTTTCTGAAATCGTTTTTTACGGGAATGAGCATGTCCGGACCCGGAAACTTCTGAGAACACTCGACATCCCCCCAGGCTCCCTTTTTGAAAGAGAGACCTTTATCGAAAAGTTCCACAAGCTCCGTCTCTTCTACTTCAAAAAAGGGTATTTTGAAGCAGAACTCGATTATGAAATCATCGTCTTAGAAGACAACCAGATCCAGATCCAAGTCAACATTTTCGAAGGGAGAGCTGGAAAGATTGGAGATATCGTCTTTTCAGGAGTAACCCCACCCGAAGAGGACGAGATTCTCGACATCATGCTCTCTAGAAGATACAATTTTCTCCTCAGCTGGTATACGGGGCGAGGAACCTACCATCCTGAAATGCTCGAACACGACCGGCTCCAAATCCTCAACTATGTGCAAGATCTCGGGTATGCCGATGCCACGGTCGACATTTGCCTCAAAGAGGCCCCCAAAAAAAACAAAATTCTCCTTGTTGTGACAATTGATAAGGGAACCTACTACACGGTCGGCAATGTCCGTCTAAATGGGAATACCCTCTACACAACTCAAGAGATCTGGGATCTGTTCGCCTTTGGGTGTGGAAGCCGCTACTCCCCTGAGCTGATCCGAGCGACCATCCAAAATCTAACTAATCTTTACGGGCGGCAAGGGTATATCGAAGCACAAGTCGACATGGGACTCTCTCTTCAAGATGACTGCCCTGTTTACGACGTCGATGTGACAATTGAAGAGGGAGAGCAGTACTATGTCGGTCTCGTAAAAGTCTTTGGAAATCGAGTAACCCAATCACGTGTGATCCTCCACGAAAATCTCCTCTGTCCAGGTGAGGTCTTCAATATCCGGAGACTGCAAGGGACAGAAGCCCGCCTTGCCAATACAGGCTACTTTGCTGCTGTCAACGTCTATGCCGTCCAGTCGCAGCTAGAAGACCCAGAAGGGATACGGCAATACCGGGATGTCTACATTGAAGTAGAAGAGACCTCAACGGGAAATCTTGGGATTTTTGGGGGGATGAGTTCTCTAGATAGTCTCTTTGCAGGTGTGGAATTAACAGAGAGAAACTTTCGACTGGCGGGGATCCCTGAGCTCTTCTCCAAAGGACCTGGAGCCATCCGTGGTGGAGGTGAATTTGCCAACCTCAAGACAAACATCGGTAAGAATCAAACAAGCTACGTGTTCCAATGGACAAAACCCTACTTCCTAGACACCCCTTGGGTGGTAGGAGGAGAGCTTGAAAAAGCCAACAACCGTGCCCTCTCCCGTGCTTACGACGTCAAAACCTATGGGGGAAGTATCCATGCCACGTACCTTCTCAATGCCTACCTGAAATTCGATATCCACTACCGGACTCGCTATACGAACACGCATATCAATGATAAAAAGAAGAATGCAAACCTGGAGAAATTGGGAAAGAATGATGGCCTTGTTTCTGCAGCCGGAGTCTCTTTGATCTATGACTCAACAGATAATCCAAGAAGGGCCTCTTGTGGACTCCGCTCCCGCCTCCTTTATGAACTCGCAGGGCTTGGGGGAAGGTTCAAGTTCATGAAGTTTGCGTATCTCAACTCATACTACTACCCCTTTAGTAAGAAAGGGACCTTCAAACTCCGAGGTGATCTACAATTTACCAAGACCTATGGATCTACCGGAAGAGCTGATCTACCTCTCAGTGAATACTACTTCATGGGTGGTGAGACGACTGTGCGTGGGTACAAACCCTTTTCGATCGGCCCCAAGACCGGAAATGAACAGCCGATCGGGGGTCTCTCTTCTTTACTCCTCTCCCAAGAGTACCAACACAATCTCCTAAAAGTACCCTGTATCGACGCATTTGCCTTTGTGGATGCTGGTTATCTCACCCGTTCTGAGCTGACGATTGGGCGCTATGCTGCAAGCTTTGGCTTTGGAATACGGATGCAGATTATGCCCAATATGCCACTCATGATGGGTCTTGGTTGGCCGATCCATCCGGACCAAAAAATGGTAGTCAAGGACGAAGATAGAGTTATCGATAACAAACAGACATTCTTCTTTGCCTTTGGAGGGACATTCTAAATCTCAACTTTCTTAACTAACTCAATCCTTAGGAGGATATAGATGAAAAAATTCACCCTACTTACACTCACTCTTTTTGCTCTTTGCACTGTTTCTGCTACTGCTACTGCACAAAACTTGAAAGTTGGCTTTGTCAATTTTAAGGATTGCGTCGCAGAATCGAAGCGAGGGCAACAAGAGCAAAATACCTTTGAGTCGATCAAAAAGCAGATGGGAGAAGCTCTAGAAAAAGCGGAAAACGAGCTTGAAGAGATCGCCATGAAGCTCGAAGACCAAGACTACATGGATGGACTCTCTCCATCAGCAGAAGAGGAGCTGAAGCAAAAATTCCAGCTCTTGAGCCAAGAGTTTTCTCGCTACCAAGGACAGTACTACCAGCTTCTCAACCAGGCCAACTACAAGATGCTCCAAGTGATGCACGATGAGGTAAGCCAAGTAGCTGAAAAAGTTCGGGAAAAACACAGCCTAGCATTGCTTTTGAGTGAAGACTCTACATTCGCATACGCCGAGTCTCTCGACTACACGCAAGAGGTGATCAAAGAGCTCGACCTTGCTTTTGACGTAGAAAACGACCCACAAGTCGAAAGTGTGGAGTAGCAAATGAAATCTTATACTCTTTCTACGCTTACGCAGCTGACCGATTCAGAGCTAGTTGGAGACCCTGAAGTCGAGATTCAGGGGGTAGATGACCTCGAGACTGCAGGTCCGGGGGAGGCTACATTTTTAGAAAATTCCCGCTACCAGAGGTTGCTGCGCACCTCTAAAGCGGGTGTGATTTTCATTTCACCCGATATCTTACAAGAAAAAGGGCATAACTACCTCGTCACTCCCCACCCCTCCTTGACTTTCCAAAAAGTGATCGAGCTCTTCCTCCAAACGCCTCCATCGGGCTTTTCAGAGATTGACCCTCGTGCGGTCATTCATCCAGAAGCGCAGATTGGAGAGGGAGTCTCCATCGCCCCTAACGCCGTAATCGATCGTGGAGCCCGTATCGGAGATCGCACCTCAATCGGCCCTGGTGTTTCAATTGGTGCAGAGGTCGTGATTGGTTCTGACTCCCTCCTCCATCCCAATGTCGTTGTCCGTGAAGGGTCTCAAATTGGAGACCGGGTCGTAATCCAGCCGGGAGCTGTGATCGGCTCTTGCGGATTTGGGTACTACACAACCCCTCAAGGGAAGCACCTTCACCTATCCCAACTTGGTATCGTGATCCTCGAGGACGATGTCGAAATTGGAGCCAATACCACAATCGACCGGGCCCGCTTCAAAACAACCCGCATACGCAGAGGAACAAAGATCGACAACCAGGTCCAAATCGCCCACCAAGTCGAGCTTGGTGAACACAATATCATCGTCTCTCAAGTAGGGATTGCCGGCTCAACGAAGACAGGTAGACATGTGGTTATGGGAGGGCAAGTAGGTGTCGTTGGCCACATCGAGATCACCGATGGGGTCACGATCGCAGCCCGCTCCGGTGTGAGTAAAGGGATCAAAAAAAGCGGCATCTATATGGGAATTCCCGCCGCTCCTGTCAAAGAGTTCAGCACTCACCACCTCCAACTCCGCAGCATCGGCAAAATCGCTAAGCGCCTCAAAGCCCTCGAAGAAAAACTCTCCCACTAAAACCAGTTTTTCAACAGAGAGAGGAGGGGTGCAATTAAAAGTGGAGCTTTTGCCTTCATTGCTAGACATTTTTCGTTAAAAATATTTGGGCGTAACCCAAATCAGTTAAAAACTCAAGACTCTGGTCTTCAGACACAAACATACCAGGC
>SDBV01002626.1_pt1 | contig 26802 bp, 17 predicted proteins | sample 2277081 | NCBI WGS metagenome assembly SDBV01 (sample SAMN10402039, study PRJNA504765) | marine sediment metagenome | isolation source: marine sediment core GS10_PC15, 223 cmbsf | place: Arctic Ocean: Southern Knipovich Ridge | collected 2010 | reverse complement strand
CACCAGCGCCGGCGGCAGGGAATACCACAACCGCAAACCGGTGTATTTCATCAATTGCCCCAGGCTTCGGAACATCCCCACCGGATCGTCTTTGAAGAGTTTGATCGCCAGCACCTGGGCGCGGCTGAGGTCCGCCACGCGCCGCAAGGCCTGCTGGCGAGACGTGAAGCGGAAGACGATCGCCATCAAGACGCCCGCAATGGCCGAGAGCAGCACCAGTGTCAACAACGGCGGCCAGCCGGCCAGCGGCCCCAGCAGCGCGTCGCTTATGGCGTTAAGTAGGGTATTCAGGGCGTTCATCATGGGCTTACCCGCCGATGGAGCTATCGGTGTAGCTATTCGATATAACCGAGTCCGCGGAGCTGTTGCTCCGCTTGTTCAGAATCTTGTTGTTCTTGCGAACCGGTCACTTCGCGCTCGAGCACGTGGTGGATCAACTCGTCGGTCGAGCTGTAGCCGCCTCGTTCAGCCGCTTCGGCCAGTTGTTCGTAGAGGTCTTTGTCGATCTTGATCTTGCGTTTACCTGAAAACATGGTTAGTCCTCGTCGTGACTGGCGACTTCGGAGAACAGTGCCCGCCCGGTCATATACGCGGGCCGAGCTACCCCGAAGGCGTCGAGAATAGTAGGTGCTATGTCGATCAGCCGAGGATCGGCTGCCGCCAGCTTGCGGTTGGTCAGGAGCACACCCGGAATACGATCCGCGTCGATCAAGTGGGTGCCGCTCCAACGATCCAGGTTGTCTTCGATGAGCTCCCGGGGCATCTTGCCCAGCACGGTCGCCCAACTGGCACGGTAGCCGGGCGTGTAGCCCACAATCAAATCGGGGGCGATTGTCGGATCGGCGCCCGCATAGAGGTCCTCAACCAGGGCGACTTGCCCGATAACCGCCGCGGCGTCCCCGTCGCGAACCTCCATGAGCCGTTCACGGATCTCGGCCAGGAGGCGGCGGCGGTCGGCGGGTTTGACGCTGCCGTACTTCTCGCGTCCTGCCTCGTTGACGTACAGCCCGTTCATCCCCAGCCCGTAGGCCTGCGTTGCGGACCAGTCGACGTTGGTGAACATCTCCTCCCGGCCCTGAAGGGCCGGATCGCGCAGCTTGAGGTAGCCCTTTTCCAAGAGCCAGGTATTGAGGTTGAAACCGCGACGAAACGTAGTGAAGCCGTGATCGGAAAGTACCATCAGGACGTCGTCCGGCCCCACCACCTCAAGCGCCTCGCCCACCAACCGGTCGGCGCCGAGGTACGCCTCCTCAACGACCCGGCCGTATCGTTGGGCTTGTTCCGGATCGTACCCCGGGTGCTCTGGGTCGCGATCGCGCCAGAACATGTGTTGCAGCAGATCGGTGCCCCCGAAGTAGAAGAACAGGCAACCGCTGGAGAAGTTGGCCAACGCGTGCCGATATTGCTCGATCCGTTCTTTGAGCGCCAGTTCCGATTGGGCAAGAAACTCGTCTTCGTTAAGTGCGCCGTTGGTCAGCGCCTTGGTGTCCTCGGGAATCCCCAGAGTCGAAAAACGGCCGTGCTGCCGTACCAACTCCGAGGCGAACCCGGCCGGCGCCGTAATCGGGCTCGCCGGCATGGAGGGATCGATGTTGACCGGGCTGACGTACAGCTCGAACCACGGGTGGACCTGTTTCATGTAGAAGCGGACCATACCCCAAACCGACGTGGGCGCCCCGGCGGCCCTCAGTGTGCCCGAGCCGGGTATGCCGGTGGGGAACTCGACACTGACCCAATCGCTCCATTCGCCTTCAGCGAGCAGGACGGTGGTGCCGGAGACCTCGATCTTGGCCATATGCGTTTCCGGGTCGCGGACGAAGTCGAGGACGGCTGTAAGCGGCGGCTGGCTGCCGCCGGGGCCCGGTTTGCGGAGGAAGTTGGGCGGACCGATCAGCTCGCCCCGACCACGGTCGCGAAACATCGAGAGAAAAGCGAGCCGGCCCCCGCCCACTTGTCGTCCGTCCAACGGCACGTCCGGCGTAAACAGCGTGAACTCCCCATAGCCGCCCAACAGGTCGGGCGTACCCATGCCGCTGATCGCGCGGAAGCGGCCGCTACCCTTCGGCGCCGTGGCCGGGTAGTTGCTGGGTACATAGTAGATATCCGTGTCGACCCCCGCGGCAACCAGATAGTCCCAGAACGCCGGACCGCGACGCAGAAGCTCGGTCTTGCTACCCACCAGCGGCAAACGCCAGCGTCCCAAGGGCATCGCCCAATCGTGCTCCGGCGGGACCACCTCGGCCGTGGAGAACCGCGGCCGCATCGCGGCCGTCGTGCCGGCGGGGTTCGCATCGCGGTGGATGAAGTCGAACACCTGGTGCAGCCCGGGGTCAGCGCCGCTGATGATGTTGGCAAACGCCACCGGCGTATGCGGGGGAGTACTGGTCGCCAGCCGTGCAAAACCGCCGCCGCTTGCCAATTTCGCAAAGTTAGGCATCCGCCCGGCCTGCATCAACGACTCCGCCACCTCGGGGTCCAGCCCGTCAAAGGCCACCACCAACACACGCCGACCGGCCTTGCCTTCTGGCCGCACCGGGCTGCCGCACGAGGAAAGCATTGCCGCCGGGGTGGCGGCGGCCATCATCTTTATGAAATCGCGTCGTTGCATAACAGGCTGTGCCCGTCCATGTAGGATGGCTTGGCCACTCCCAAAAGATCCAGCGCCGTGGGGGCCAGGTCGATAATGTTCGCCTCACCCTCCCGGAGCTTAAGGTTACTAAACAGCACGCCCGGCACCAGCGCCGGGTGGATGCAATGGTCGCCGCTCCACGCCTTGGTGTTATCCGCGAAGACCTCGGCGCCGCACTTGCCGACCGCCGAGTCCCAGGCGATGCGGTAACCAACGTTGTAGCCCACGATGATGTCCGGCGCGGCGGAAACGTAGGGGCCATGGTAGACGTCTTCTCGGGCCACGGCCTCGTGGACCGCCTCCTCGTTCCGCTTGGGATGTCGCAGACCGGTCAGCTTCTCGCATAACTCGCGCACGAGTTGCTCGGATTCCTCACCTGCAGCCACAATCCCCTGGGCCTCGCGGCCTTGTTGGTTGATAAAAATGCCCGCCAGCCCCAGCGAGTATGCCCGCGTGCGGCTGAAGTCGACGTCGGCCAGATAAGAACGGTCCGAGCTGACCTTGTCATCCTTGAGCTTCAAGTATCCGTTCTCAAGCAACCAGGCGTTTAGGTCGACGCCGCAGCGAAAGGTCTTGAACCCGTGGTCCGACATAACCAGCAGCGCCGTGTCCTTGCCCAGGGCGTCGATGGTACGACCAACCAGATCGTCCATGCGGACGTACATATCGCGGATCGCGTGTCGGTGGGTCTCGTTCGTCGATTGATCGTCGGCGCGGGCGGGGTGCTGCTGGTCGCGAAAACGCCAGAACACGTGCTGAATGCGATCGGGCGCGTCGAACACGCAAGTCACCATGCCCCGCCGCACCCGCTTAAGCGCGTCGAAGAACATTTGCCGCCGCTCCCGGTCGATGTCGTAGGCCTGCTCGAGGAAAGTCTCCTCGGTCATGACCCCCTCGGAAAGCGACCAGGTGTCTTCGGCCAGACCCAGCGTGGCGTACGCGCCGAGCTGCTTCGCCAGATAGATCGAGTAGACGTGGGGATGGGAGATGGGCATGACCGGCTTGGCGGGATCGATGTTCAGCGGCGTGCAGTACATCTCGAACGGCGGCTCGAACCGCTTTGGATAGAAGCGGCAGATACCGCTGACCTTGATACCCGGGGCCAGTCGAAACTTCACACGCTGCCAGTCGGTATACTGATTGAGTTGCAGGGGAACCTTCTCGCGGCCAATATGCAATAGAGCACGGTCGCTGCCGGTGGGGACGACTCTAAAAGCCAGCCGCGAGGGCGGACCGTCGGGTCGAAAGGGATTGTCCGGTCCGGGTAGTTCGGCAAAGATGGCGCGGCCATTACGGCGGACGGCGACCCGTTGCCCGCCCAACTCCCCGTCGGTTGTCAGCCCCTCATCGCCGTTTTCACAGAAAAAGGTGAATGTCCCCTGCGTACCCCGCAGGTCCGGCACGCTCATGGCCGAGAGTTGCACGCCATAGAACTTGTCGGGCGGGAAGGTGATCGGTACGCGAAGCACGGCGCTGAAGACGCCCGCGTCACCCAGCACCCGCCAAAACGGCTTGCTCTTACGAAGCGCCTCGATCCGCGTGCGCGAAAGGGGAACCTGATACGGTCCCAGACGCAGACGGCGCCGCGGCGGATGCATGCGCGTCGACGACATCTGCGGGCCGTAGTTCGCCGGATTGCGAGTCAGGAAGTCGAAGATATTGTGCTTGCCGGGATTGCAGCCCGTGCTGAACGAGGACCATGCCACCGGTGAGAGCGGCGGCCAGGTGGTTCCCAGACGCTTGTAGGTTCCCTCATCCCGCAACTTGGCGAGATGGGGAAGCCGCCCTTCTTCCAGGAACCGCTCGACCAGTTCGGGGTCCAGGCCGTCGAGACCGAGGATGACCACGCGCCGCACCTTGGCCCCACGCAGCGCTCGGCGGCCACGGGCCGCGAACCAGATCGCGCGAATCGGCCACGTCAGAAGTGCCACGAAGGCCGAGAACATGGCAGTCAGGACCGCCAAGAACGATCCGACCAGGGCGATCCCGGCTCCGGGCCCGATGTAGGCGTATTGGATGCCGTCGCCAGACCCTTCGCCATGCCAAGCACTCGTCGCGGCCGCCGTCAGCCACAACGTGAAAATCGCGCTCTCTAGTAGAGGATAACGAGAAACGCCTGATTCGGATTGTTTGCGTATGGTCGAAGCCAACTGCAATCTTTCTGACTAGATATGCCGGATATGCGGGTTCGTTGCGCCACATTGCCGATTCGTGCTACATTATTCATTATTGACCCAAAGGCAGTACGCGGTCAAGGCTCCAGCGACCGGTTTCGCGGCACGCCCTATCCGGAACGTTGACGATACAGCGCGGGATCGACGGCCGCCGCCATGGCGTCAATGTCCAGCGGCTGTCCCAGAAAACCGCAAATCCGGCGTGCCTGTCCCTGCGGATCGTCGATCACCGCACGGTACTCCACGTCAAGCACCTGAAAACCAGGTTGCCGAGCGAGCCATTGGTCAAATCTGTCCAGCTCGCGCTGAAACATAGCGGCCATCTGGCTCGCTGGAATCTCGGCTCCCTTCTCTCCGCGCCGGGCCAGCATGGCCTGCTGCGAGCGCACCACCTCGTCTACGTTGCGTCGCATGAACACCAGGCGATATTCGTAGTCGGCCGGAAGGTCTTTCAACAGCAGATAGATAACCTTGACGGTCTTGCCCAGGGCGCCTTGGACCCAGGAAGAATCCTGCTTGGTGCGTTTCACGGCTTCAAGTTCGTAGTATCCCCTCAGGTTGTCTTCGTCGGCGCCGCGGGCCGCATCGGTCAAGGCAGGCAAACCGCCGGCCTCTAGCATCTGCATCATCATCGACGTGCCCGCGCGAGGTAATCCGGACACTACGGTAATGAATGAGTCTCGGCAATTGATCATGGCGATAACCCTACGGCATGCTCACCGCGGGAAGCGCCGCCAGCCATCGCTTCCCGGCGGGCATCCATCGACATCCACAGATCCGGCTCTTTCGGCGCCAACCGCATGTACAACAGGTACTCGAACTTTCCGTCAACGTGCATCAGCATCGGCATACTATTCGGAGCGTGGGTAGCCGAATCGGCTTGCGTTCGTACAACAAGAACAAGTTCAAGACAATCGGCAATTCATCAAACTCAAAGTGTAAACGCTTCGTACGTCACCACCGGGCTTGTCCCGGTGGAACGATGATTGGCCACTAACCAGTAGGCCCGAATAACACCGCTCGCCAATCTGGGCCGCCGCGTGTCGCGGCGGCCCAGATTGGCGAAAAACGCGGGGAAAGGGATCATGCTAGTGGTCAATCATCGCTCCACGGGGACAAGCCCCGTGGTGGCGTTTACAGTCTGAAATCAAAGTAGTACGATCTTAAACCTCAAACGTTAGGGTCGCAAGTGGTGCGGATGAAAAAGGGGGATCCCAGCGCCGGGTTCACTCGGAAATGGCCCGGGAAATCCAATCTCTCCAACTCAGAGTATTCTCCACGAATACAACAGAAACGGCCTCGGATGTCAAACGGTTTCTGAAGCAGAAGATACGTGACAACTCGTGCTCTTCAAGAGCCGGTCCGGGATGTTGACATTACGAGCCGCATAGACGAGCATGGGGGTACACCGAAGGGGGCAGTAGTCCGTGCAGTCGTTTTGAAGACTCATCAACCATGGCAATTCAAACTCCCGAAGGAGAACTCGATCATGACCGACCAAGGAATCACGCGACGGCAGTTCGTCCGCGATACGGTCGCCGCAGCCGCCGCGGCCGGGCTTACCGCCACTTACACTGTCGAAGCCGGCAACCCGGATCAGGCCGATACCGACAAGATCGTCAACTACAATCCCGACATGGAGTATCGCCTCTGCGGCAGGACCGGCCTGATGATCTCGTCCGTTTGTCTGGGCGGACACTGGAAGCGGATGGACACGATCGTCCCCGGCGTAAGCTTTCGGGGGAAAGTATCCGATGCCAAGCTGGACGACCCCGACTTCGCCAAGAATCGTCGTGAGGTGGTCAATCGATGTATCGAGCGCGGCATCAATTATGTCGACGCCTGCACCGGACCGGAAATCATCGCTTACACTAGCGCGCTTAAGGGCCGACGCGACAAGATGTACATCGGCTACTCCTGGTATACCAGGGAATCCTGGTCCAAGGAGCATCGCACGTTGAAGATAATGCAGGCAGCGTTGGACGACGGAATGAAACAGGCCGGACTCGAGTACGTCGACATCTGGCGACTTAGCTTGCTGAACACCAGCTACGAGCACACCGATGCAGAGATCGAGGAGGCCATGGCCGCCCTGGACTGGGCCAAGAAGACCGGCCGGGCACGATTCACCGGGATCGCCTCGCACGAGAGGCTGCACATCAAGAAGCTCATCGAGAAGTATCCCGACCAGATGGAAGTCGTCTTGACGCCCTATACCGCCAAGACCAAGATCCTCAGCGACGAGAACGGTCTGTGGGCCACGATACAGAAACACAACGTGGGCTGGTTCGGGATCAAGCCCTTTGCCAACAACTCACTCTTCCAGGGCGACAGCACTCCCGACAATCCCCACGCCGAGGAGGACAACAAGCTCGCCCGGAAGGCCATCCGCTACATCCTCGGCAATCCGGCGATCACCGCACCTATTCCCGGCCTGATCACCGTCGGGCAGGTCGACAACGTTGCCCTGGCCGTCAAGGAACGCCGCGAGCTGGACGTGGACGAAAAGGCCGAACTGGAGCGGGCCATGCAGCGCGCCTGGGCCAACCTGCCACACGAGTATCAATGGCTCAGAGATTGGGAGTACGTATAGACGAAAGGCTTGTGTTGAGAAGAATCGATCGTCCGTGTTGCGAAGCCCGTAAGGTCAAAAAAAAACATCGACGGCGTGCAACTACCGTGGAATCCAGGATTCTGCAGGCGCGCGTGTGGCAGGTTCCGGGCGATTCTTCAGCCAGGCCGCAAACTGAGATCTGACAGACTATTACGGTTTGGCTGAGTATTGTGGCCTCACGGACTTTTGCTGTCCGAGAAAACCGCCCTTTTGAAACCGGACAAAGCGAGCTCGGTCAGTCCGGACTGGTGAAGATCGTCAATCCCCTGAGGTCGCGATCCTGACGGCTGGCGAAGCTGGCGAGGTAGCCGGTGAGCACGCAAGTGGTGATGCCGCTGGCCGTGTAGAGGTAGCCGTTGACATGGGTGAAACGCCAGAGGTAGAACATCACGGCGGCTCCGACGAGTGCGCCGGTAAGAGCGCCGAACGCGTTGGCGCGGCGGGTGAGCACGCCGAGTACGAACAGCCCGCCGAGCACGCCCATGAACAGGCCGATGACTTTGATAAAGGTGTCGAACAGCGACCTGATCTCCGGGTCGACGAAGATCAGGCCCAGCAGTGTGCCCAAGACTCCCATCAAAAACGTGACAAATCGGGCGGAGATCAGGTAGCCCCGCTCGGTTTTGCACACGTCCAGCGGTCGCATGAAATCGGTGACGACCGTGGTGGCGGTCGAGTTCATGCTGGTGGAGACCGTCGATTGGGCCGCGGAAAAGATGCCCGCCACGATCAGGCCGGCCACGCCGATGGGCATTTCGGTGGCGATGAACAGCGGAAAGATCTGGTCGGTCGTAATCGTCGGATCGAGCTTCTCCGGATGCGAGCGATAGAACACGAACAACGCGGTGCCGATCCCGAAGAACAGTAGAGTAGCCGGGATCGTCATGACCGCGCTGGTCCATATAGAGCGGGCCGCCAGTTTCTGGTCGGGTGTGGTCATGTAGCGTTGCACGACGGCTTGATCGGCAGTGTAAGATGAGATGTTTTGCCCGATGGCTCCGATCACGACCACCCACAGGGCAAGCTGAGCGCTGGTCGCATCCCAGTGGAAATTGGCGATTCGGAACTTGTCCGCGTCGATGGCCGCTTCAGCCGCGCCGCTGAGTCCGCCCTCCGCGCCCGCGATCAACAGGACGATGGCCAACACTCCTCCGCCTAGCAAGACAAACGTTTGGATAGTGTCGGTCCAGATCACGGCTTCGATGCCGCCCAGGGTGCAGTAGATGATGCTCAGCACCCCCATCAATAACACCGACTCAGCAGGAGTCAGCGGCGTCGCTACGGCCAGCGCCAGACCGGTCAGCGACATGACAACCGCCATGCGGAAGACATGAAACAACGTGAAGCTGGCACTGCCGAACCATCGTACGCCGCGGCTGAAACGTTTTTCGAGATACTCGTAGGCACTCGTAGCATCAATGCGTCGATAGAACGGCAACGCCACGTAAACGGCGATGACAGCCACCACGGGAATCATCATGTTGCCGACCGCATAGACCCAATCCTGCGCGAACGCCTTGGAGGGAATGCCGGTGTATGTCAAGGAACTCAGCATCGTCGCGAAGATGCTGCACCCGGCGGCCCACCAGGGGATCTGCTTGCCGCCACGGAAGTAATCGTCGGTGTTCTTGTTCTTGTTGGTGAAGTAAACACCGATCCCGACCATCGCCAGCAGGTAGCCGAACAGCACGCCGTAGTTGATCGCTCCGAATCCTCGCTGCCGACCGACCGGTGCAATGCTCCAGACTGACGCCGACCGCACGCGAGGCCTGATCTCTCCGCTGGCGATGATGATCCGCTCGCCCCACAGCACAGGGACCGTGGTGACGTGGTTTTGTGGAATGGGTCCGGCCGAGGTCCAGGTGTCGGTAATCGTGTGATAGGCGAGTGCTTCCTTGGGAAACCCGGGATGTTCGTCCTTCAAGTGATCCGCTTTGAGGAACAGCGAACCGTCGGCGCCGCCAAGGACCAGGATGTGGCTTTGTCCGACCCCGATGCCGGTTCCCGCCGCCACGGCCCGCGGCAGATCGGCGCGGCGTCGCCATGTGTTGGTCTTTGGCGTGAACTCCCAGACATCGCTGAGGAACTCGGCCTCGTCACCGTCCTGCCGACGACCGCTCATAACATAGACGCAGTCGTTGTAGCCGGCGTGCTGAGCGACGGTGATATTGAAGGCGCGTGGTGCGCCCGGCCACGCATCGAGCTGCTTCCAGACAAACGCGGCCGGGTTATCCTTCTTCGACAGGTCCAACGCCCAAAAGTTGTTCATCGCCGAATCGAGACCATTTCCACTCTGGCCGCCGGCGAGATAGATCACGCCCCCAACCAGCGCGGCCTGGCCGTACGCACACGGCCGCGGAAGGGCCGGATATCGGACGCGAGTAACCTGCTGGGCGTCTGCATCCCAGTGAAGAACGAAGACGTCGTCGAAGGTCTCCATGCCGTCGTTGCCACCCATGCAGACGATGCCATCGGGTGTGGACACGGCAGCACCATAGGCGATCGGCCGAGGCAGCGTTGGGCCACTTTTCCATGTGTAACCGTCATCGGTTTTCGTCAGAACGTGAATCTTGTCGTGCCAGGCTTTATCGTTTTTCCAAACGGGTCGCGGGAAGTTGGCGCCGCCGGCCACGATCAGAACGTCGTTGTGAACACCCACGAACGGCCCGGCAACTCCCAGCTCGTCAGGAAAATCGGGCAGTTGCTGCCAGTCGAGCGATGCCCGGGCCTCCGAAGCAGCTTCCGCTCGTTCGTCTGCCGATACGACCGGGGTTGCCGTAACAAGCGCGACCGCAATCAGCAGCTTGAGTTTCTCAGGCCTGAAGTTCATGGAGTCCTTGCAGGGGTGCTGAGTTATTTGTCATCGGATGTCGTACTCCAGTTCGCCGCCGCCGGTCGGTTCGGCCCGGATTACTCATGCTACGGGCCACCGTCTAACGGATTAGTTGTAGAAGTTGATCGACCGCGAACTCCGTCTCAATTCGACCGTCTACCACGACCTGACCGTCGGGCGTCTTTCCGGACTGCAACGAAGCGCTCTGCAAAAAGGTAAGAATGCGGCGGAGAATCAACTTATCCTGCTCCCTCCAGAAGTTGTTGTTCTCCGCCTCCACGCGAGCCGTTTTCAACAGGCTTCCGGCAGCATGCTTGAGGTGGTCGGATAGTTCCTGGTTTTGGGAAATCGCACGGCCCCGCATAACAAAGCGATCCGTCGTGTCGTTCCAGTCGGCGCCGATGCAGATGAATTCAGCACCACTGCAAAGGCCCTCGACTCCGTCGAATACCCCAGCGCCGGCGAATGGCAGCTCGTCACCCAGCTCTTCCTCCTTCAGAAACCACGAGAATTGAAGGGTACGCGTGTCGAAGCGAGGAAGGTTGTGGAAGGCAACCGTTAGGAGTCCTCCATCGATGGCCGCCCACTGATCGGCCCAGGCATATCGCGGTCGCCCGTCAATGTGGATGTCAATCGTCCGTTGGAGCTTTTCCTCATGGCCCGCGAACAGGAGCGTTCGGCTGTCGGGAGTATAGACATAAACCTTTTCTATTCCCAGGCCAGACCAAAAGGTCGGGCCGACCGGTAATTCGAGATACTTGAATTGGCGATATTCCTTCTCAACCGCCTCGGGAAGAGTCTTCACAAAGAACCGTTTCCAATCGAAGGGCACGGTCGTACGCACCATCACTGGAGAATGCGCCACAAGCAGGTTTCCGTTTCCCTCGGAGTCAAGGATCATGCCAAGATGGCCTGCAACGAACTCGATCTGCTCGACCCGTGGAAACTGTTCGTCTCCGTCCAGGTCTTTTGCCACCTTGGGAAGCTCTTGATTCCATAGGTCCCTCAGTGGCTGCAATTCATCATTCCATACGTCCTTCAGTAGCTGCCATTCATCGCGGCGCAATAACTCCGCGAGCCGAATAACGAAGACCGCCGATCCCTCGCTGCCAAGAACGGCAGGATCGAAGGGTTTTCGCTGAAAGAGGTCGGCATCCGCAGCTCGGCCCGGCTCTGGCGTGGTTGGGTTGATCGCCTCGCTCTTGTTGGTTGTCTTCCCAACAATCCTGTTTGCGACACGTGTTCGATCCGGCTCGTCGGGCTTTTGTGCCGCACATCGGATCGCGGTCGTCCCCACTGAAACAAGTACCAGGGCAACGATCGAGACCCATTGGGTCATCTTCGTTGCCGAATCTCGTACGGAGCCATCCTTTGCTCGCAACATTTCGATTCTCCTCATGAGAAAACGTGATGAAACCGGCAAGGCGATAGAACCCGGCCATACGTTGGGCCGGTCGTCCTGCCGAAGGGCAATTCTCGATAAAGCACGTAGATATTGACGGCGTCCTCCTGCCAGGGTCGCAGCAAGCGTGTCCGCCGCCAGTTCCTGTTCCTGCACCAGACGCCGCGTCAACCAATGTATCAACGGATGGTAGAAGTGAAGGGCGGCCACGACGTACGCAACCAGTCGCATCGGATAGTCGCGACGGCAAATATGGGCAACCTCGTGTGCTAACACCGCGAGCAATTCATCGTCAGACCAGTCCATCCAATCGGCAGGCAAGACAATCACCGGCCGACGCCAGCCAATGGTTGCCGCGGCAACTAGATGAGGACTCTCGCGAACCGCAACGGAACGCGGGTAAGGGGCCAGTTGTTGAACTCCTGTCAAGAGCTCATCGACCGTGGCATTCACCAGTGGCCGACTTTGCCGATAGAGTCGCCGAATCGCTCGCAGGCCGATGGCAACACGCAGCAAGAATGCACAGACGCCAATCGCGATAGCCAGCAGCAAAACACGGGGCCATATACGACTTACCGTCGACTCTTCGACGCTCGGGGCGCCCACGGTTTGCTGAAACAGGCGAAGCAACCAAATTGGCAGGGAAATGCGCCTATCAACAACGTCACTTCGTGCCCGCTCGGCCGCATGGTACGGTGACGTTCGCCCCCCGGCATTCTCTTCCGCAACAGCGATCCTCTCGGGCAATGTCTCAATCTCGGTTACAGATGTCACATCCGGCAGTAGACTCCACCAGCTCGGCAGCGGGCAAAAGGACAAGGCGGTAACCACGGCGACAGCAAACACCGCGGTGCCGATGAGGGCCGCTCGTACCGAGGGTCGACGCCGGGAGGTCAGCAAATAGAGCAGGCTGGCTACGATGCAGACAATCGTCACCTGAGTCAAGCACAAAATGAGCAGTAGGTTCATGAATCCTGCTCCTTCAGAATCCCTTCCAACGTCACACGCTCTTTGGCGGTCAGATTCTTCCGCTCTAGAACTCGCACCAGCAACTGCTCTCGCGAACCATGAAAGACTCGCTGAACCAGGTCTTGCACAAGGTTGCTCGAAACCTGCTCAAACGAGCGCGCGGGGCGGTACAGAAAGGGCCGTGCTCGGTTTGTTTGTTCGAGAAAGCCTTTTTCTACCAAAAGGCGCACCAGATTTGCGACCGTGACGTACGCACGATCCACACCCGATTTGGCAAGCCGGTCGCGTGCTTCGGCAGCATTCAATTCACCGCGTCGCCAAAACACGTGCATGACTTCCAATTCACGTTCGGTCAGCTCCTTGACTCGGGGACGAACCATCCATCTCACTCCATGCTCTCGGCCGGCACTTCAATCACTCGCAGTAGATCGGATGCGTGCCTGGGATTTGGGTTACCAAATTTGGTTAAGCGAGAATAGCGGAATACCCAACCACGGTCAACATCAGTTTTGGGACCGCTACTTGGCCGACCACCGGGCCACAATAGCTTGCCGCACTGCCACAAAAGGAGTTGTGTCCGTCTTCCTCCGTTCGACTGCCAGAATGGCAGGGTGGCCATTTGGTCGTTTTACACCGTGTCAAAATGGCAGCCCCCCGATGAGCTACTCTACTTTCAGAGAAAAGCTAGCCTTCCTTGTGTTCCGTAAACTACTGCCACGCAACACCTTACGGAATCTCATTCCTGCAAGCCCGTCTTCCGGCACGGTCTTTGCTTACTTGAGATCTCTCGCAGAGAGTGCCGAACAGGGCAAAACAACACAAGTCGGCCGGCCAAGACGGTTTGGCCCAGCAATAAGAGCAAAGGAGCTTTCAATGGCAGAAGGCGAAAAAATCATCGGGATCGACCTGGGAACCACCAACTCGGTTGTCGCCGTGATGGAAGGCAGCGACGCAAAAGTTATCCCCAATGCCGAAGGCAACCGGCTGACCCCTAGCGTAGTCGCTTACACCGACAAAGAAGAGACGCTCGTCGGCGAACCGGCCCGACGCCAAGCCGTCACCAATCCCACGCGGACGATCTCCTCGATCAAGCGTTTCATGGGCCGTCGCCACAACGAGGTGGCTTCCGAGGAGAAGATCGTTCCCTATAACGTCGTCGGCGGGCCGCAGGACTACGTCAAGGTCGGCATCGATGGGAAAGAACACACACCGCCGGAAATCTCGGCCGTCACGTTGCGAAAACTCAAGGAATCGGCCGAAGCCTACTTGGGCCACAAGGTCAACAAGGCCGTGATCACCGTGCCGGCTTACTTCAACGACGCCCAACGCCAAGCGACCAAGGACGCCGGCCAGATTGCCGGGCTGGAGGTCGCGCGGATCATCAACGAGCCGACGGCCGCCTCGCTGGCCTACGGGCTGGATAGGAAGAAGGCCGAGAAAATCGCCGTCTTCGACTTCGGCGGCGGTACGTTCGATATCTCCGTCCTGGAAGTGGCCGACGGCGTGTTCCGTGTCATCTCGACCAACGGCGACACGCACCTTGGCGGCGACGACCTCGACGACGCGCTGATCCACTACGTGGCCGACGAGTTCCAAAAGGAACAGGGTATCGACCTGCGCAAAGATACCATGGCCCTGCAGCGGCTGCAAGAGGCCTGCGAAAAGGCCAAGAAAGAGCTCAGCTCCGCCCAGGCGACCGACATCAACCTGCCGTTCGTCACGGCCGATGCCGCGGGCCCGAAGCACTTGCAGATGAACATTACCCGGGCGATGTTCGAACAACTAGTCGATCCGCTGATCGAGCGTTGCCGCGTCCCGGTCCAAAAGGTGCTGGCGGACGCCAAGATGAAGCCCAGCGATATCGACGAGATCGTCCTGGTCGGTGGCTCGACCCGCATGCCGAAGGTCCAGGAAATGGTCAAAGAGATGTTCGGCAAAGAACCTCACAAGGGCGTGAACCCTGACGAAGTCGTGGCCATCGGCGCGGCCATCCAGGGCGGCGTGTTGGCCGGCGAGGTCAAGGACGTGCTGCTGCTGGACGTGACACCGTTGTCGTTCGGTATCGAGACGCTCGGCGGCGTGATGACCAAGCTGGTCGACCGCAACACCACGATCCCCACCGAGCGGAAGCAGGTCTTCAGCACGGCCGACGACAACCAGATGGCCGTTACCGTGAAAGTCTATCAGGGCGAACGCGAGATGGCGGCCGGCAACCGCTTGCTCGGCGAGTTCAACCTCGAAGGCATTCCGCCGGCGCCGCGCGGCGTGCCGCAGATCGAAGTCAAGTTCGACATCGACGCCAACGGCATCCTCAACGTCGCTGCCAAGGACCTCGGCACCGGCAAGGAGCAGACCGTGCGGATCGAGCAATCCAGCGGGCTGTCCGAGGAAGAGATCGAGACGATGCAGAAGGACGCCGAGGCCCACGCCGAGGAGGATAAGAAGAAACGCGAGTTGGCCGAGGCCCGAAACCAGGCCGACGCGATGTGCTTCCAACTCGAAAAGCTCTTGAAGGAAAACGACGAGAAGCTTTCCGATGCGGACAAGAGCGCGGTCAACCAGGCGATCGAGAAGACTCGCGAGAAGGCCAAGGGTGAAGATACCGAGGCGATCAAGTCGGCACTGAGCGAACTGGAGCAGGCCTCGCACGCCTTGAGCAAAACGCTGTACGAGACGGCCGCCCAACCGGGCGCAGCACCCGGCGCCGACGAAGCCGGTCCCACGCCCGAAGCCGAAGCGGCCGAGCCAACCGCCGACGACGACGCCATCGACGCCGAGTTCGAAGTCAAGGATTCGTAACAGAGGGTGGCCGGGTGCCACGGGTGGCTTGCCCACCCGTGCCGCCATGCCGGGTGCCATGGGCGGCTTGTCCGCCCTTGCCGACCTGCAGCAAACAGCACGGGCTGACACGTGGCACCGGCAAAGCCAATCCCCTCACCCTAACCCTCTCCCAAAGGGAGAGGGAACCAAACCATGGCATTTCGATTCGATAAACTCACGATCAAGGCCCAAGAGGCTGCTGCTGCGGCTCAGTCGTTGGCGGCTGATCGGGGACACTCGCAGATCGATCCCTTGCACCTGCTGGCCGCCTTGCTGGCCGAGGGTAACGGGATCGTGGGGCCCGTGCTTCAACGCATCGGCGTGAACCGAGGCCAGTTGCACCAGATCGTCGAGGCCGAGTTGGGCCATTTCCCCAAGGTCACCGGCGGCGCGCCACCGCAAGGTAGCGGCGATCTGCAACGCGTGCTCGAAGCGGCCCTGCAGGAAGCCGACTCGATGAAGGACGAGTTCGTCTCGACCGAGCACCTCTTGCTGGCTCTGGCCAAGGTCGACTCGAAGGCCAAGAGCATCTTGAACCTCAACGCCGTCACCGAAAACGATCTGCTGAAGGCCCTGCAGGAAGTCCGTGGCAGTGCGCGGGTGACCGACCAGAATCCCGAGGATAAGTTCCAGGCTTTGGAGCGTTACGGCATCGATCTGGTCGATCGGGCCCGGCAAGGCAAGCTCGATCCGGTCATTGGCCGCGATCAGGAGATCCGACGCGTGATCCAGGTCCTTTCCCGCCGCAAGAAGAACAATCCCGTATTGATCGGCGAGCCGGGCGTCGGCAAGACGGCCATCGCCGAGGGACTGGCCCTGCGGATCATCGAAGGCGACGTGCCCGAGAGCCTCAAGGAAAAACGGGTCGTCGCGCTCGATATGGGTGCCTTGGTCGCGGGCACCAAGTTCCGCGGCGAGTTCGAGGAACGGCTCAAGGCCGTGCTGCGCGAAGTGGAAGACTCGAGCGGCCGGGTGATCCTGTTCATCGACGAGTTGCACACGGTGGTCGGCGCAGGTCGGGCCGAAGGTGGTGCCGACGCGGCCAATCTGCTCAAACCGGCCTTGGCCCGGGGTGACTTGCGTTGCATCGGCGCCACCACGCTTGACGAATATCGCCAATACATCGAAAAGGACGCGGCCCTGGAGCGGCGGTTTCAGCCGGTCCAGGTCGGCGAACCGTCGGTCGAGGATTCGATCGCGATCTTGCGTGGCCTGAAAGCACGTTACGAAGCCCATCACGGGGTGAAGATCAAGGACTCGGCCCTAGTGGCGGCGGCCAACCTGTCGCACCGCTACATCGCCGACCGCTTCCTGCCCGACAAGGCCATCGATCTGGTCGACGAGGCGACCAGCCGCGTGGCCATGGAGCTGGAGAGTGTGCCCGACGAGATCGATCAGGTGCAACGCCGGCTGACCCAACTGGAACTGGCGGCGCGACAATTGGCCGACGAAACCGAAGAGGATGCCAAGGACCGCCTCGAAGAGATCGAGGCCGAGATGGACGAGCAGAAACGCACCTTGACCAGTCTGCGCGAGCAGTGGGAGGCCGAAAAGCTGGGTATCGGCGACGTGCAAAAGGTCCGCCAGGAATTGGGCCGGGCCGATCTCGAGTTCGAGCACCTCGACGCGGCCATCAAACAGAAACTGGGCGCCGGCCAACCGATTCCCGAGGAAGACTACCAACGGCTCTACGAGTTGGATGTGCAGCGCAAGCAACTCAACGAGCGGATCGAAGCCGAGGCGGCCGAAACCAACGGCAATGGAGGCAATGGAAACGATAAGCCGGCCCAAGGTCGGCGGCTCTTGCGCCAGGAGGTCACCGAAGAAGAGATCGCCGAGGTGGTCAGTGCCTGGACCGGCATTCCCGTCTCGCGGATGGTCGAGACGGAACGGGCCAAGCTGTTGGTCATGGAAGAGCGGATCCACCTGCGACTGGTCGGCCAGGACGAGGCGGTCGAGGCCGTCTCGAATGCCGTGCGACGGAACCGTTCGGGCCTGCAAGACCCCGACCGCCCGACCGGCTCGTTCCTGTTCCTTGGCCCCACCGGCGTGGGCAAGACCGAGCTTTGCAAGGCCTTGGCCGAGGTGATGTTCGACGACGAGAACGCCATGATCCGGCTCGACATGAGCGAGTTCATGGAGCGGCACACGGTAAGTCGCTTAATCGGCGCGCCCCCGGGCTACGTGGGATATGAAGAGGGCGGTCGGTTGACCGAAGCCGTGCGGCGTCGGCCTTATGCGGTGCTCCTGCTGGACGAGATCGAAAAGGCTCACCGCGACGTGTTCAACATCCTGTTGCAGGTGCTCGACGACGGCCGCTTGACCGACAACCAGGGCCATACGGTCGATTTCACCAACACGATCGTCGTGATGACCAGCAACATCGGCAGCCAACTGATCCAGGAGATTGCCCGGGAAGGCGGCAGCGAGAAAGAGATCGTCGAGGCGATCACCGAATCGCTGCACAGCCGGTTCCTACCGGAGTTCCTCAACCGGATCGACGAGACGATCATCTTTCACCCCTTGGACTCGAAGCAGATCCACAAGATCGTCGGCCTACAGGTCGATCGGCTCAAGCAGCAACTTCAAGAGAAGGGCATCGAGCTAGAAGTGACCGCCTCGGCCATCGACGCGATCGCCACGGAAGGCTACGACCCCACATTCGGCGCCCGCCCGTTGAAACGGGTCATCCAACAACAGATCCAAAACCCCCTGGCCGTCGAGCTGTTGAAGCGCGAGTTCACCGAAGGCGCCCGCGTGAAGATCGATCATCAGGATGGCGAGTTTACGTTCGATCGGGTGGGGTAGGCGTTGCAGATCGGCCGCCAGTGGCTTGGAGCTTCACTGCAAGAGGGCCGTTCACGGTCCTTTCCGCCGGAGGCGGTATTAGACCCGTGCTTTAGCACGGGTGAAGAGGTCCGGCACAATCTCCCTCACGTTTGGTTTTTGTCCGGCGGCTGCCTAGGCAGCCGCCGGACAAAAACCATGGTTGGATGGCGACTCACATAACCCGACGTAAACGTCGGGCCTATGACCGCCTTCGGCGGGGAAGGACCATGAATGGCCCTGTCCCAATCGCGGATGAGTTTCGTTTTCGACGTGCCCAGGCCCCCTGCACTTGCTGCACGTCGCCTACTCCACACGCCCAGCATAGACGAAATACGCCCCGTGGGTCTTGTCGTCTGTGGTGGTTAGCCAAGTCTGCAACCGTGTGTGTCCGGCGGGTAGGTCGACCGTGAATGTGGTCTTCTTGTCGCTCGGGTCGACCGGATGGTTGAGGTCCTTCTGGCCGATTTTCAGTCGGGCGTGCTTGGCTTCGATCGGTTGATCGGTGTGGTCGGGCCAGCGGCGTAGCTCGAACTCGTAACGACCGGGGCGGGTTACGTCGATCGCCCAGAAGCCGCCGCCTAAGTGTCCGCCTCGGACGTGGTCTTGGTGCCAGGACGACATCTTTTGCGAGGTGACGTGGCAGTCGTGCGGGTGCAGTTGCGTGCGGGGCTCGGACTCGGAACCGATGCCGATGTGGACAAACTCGTCGAACACCGTGGAAAGGCTCGTCCACCAGTTGTCATACTCCCCGCGAAGCCGTTGCACGATGTCGCCATGTTCGGCCGCCAAGTCGTTTTGCTGGCCCGGGTCGGCTTGGATGTCGTAGAGTTTCTCGCCGTTGATCAACCGCCACCGCTGGGTCATCACGGAGCACGTACGCCATTTTTCGGGATAAGGAATCCGTTGTGAGTGGACCAGCAGCGTGCGCTGGTCGAGCGACTCTTTGTCACCTCGCAGCAACGGCGCCAAACTGATGCCGTCGAGCTTCGGTCCCTCGGGCCGTTTCAGGCCGCAGAGTTCCATCAGCGTGGGCAGCACGTCGATATGGGCCGAGAGTTGGCCGACGTCCCGACCGCCGCCGATCTTGCCGGCCGGCCAGCGGACAAAGAACGGGACCCGATGCCCGCCGTCGTAGGGCGAACCTTTGCCGTCGCGCATACCGGCATTGAAACCCTGCCAAGTACCTTCTTCCTTCCCCCAGACCCGCCATCCGGCCGCCGAGCCGTTGTCGGTCATGAAGATCAAGACGGTGTTTTCGGCCAGCCCCCACTCTTCCAGCCGCGACATCAGCCGGCCCATGTTCTGGTCGATGTTGGTAATCATGCCGTAGAACTGAGCCATGGTCCGCGGCACGCCTTGGTCGAGGTACGGCTGCGAGTACTTCTTGTCGACCAGGTACGGGCCATGCGGCGCGTTGGTCGACAGGTAGGCGAAAAACGGGCCGTCCTTGTGTCGTTCGATGAACCGCAGGGCATTGTCGAACCAGACGTCGGTGCAGTAACCTTCGACTTTCTCCGGCGTGCCGTTGCGGAAGTAGGTGTCGTCGAAATAGTCGTTACCCCAGTAGTCGGGCCCTTGGCCCACGCCGCCGCCGCCATGGTAGAACGTCTCGTCGAATCCTTGGTCTTGCGGGCGGCATGGATAGTTGTCGCCCAAATGCCACTTGCCGAACATACCCGTGCGGTAGCCGGACGCCTGAAAACACTCGGCCAGCGTGACCTCTTCACCGCTCATGATCGACCGGCCCATGATCGTGTGCCAAACGCCGGTTCGGGTCGAATAGCGGCCCGACATCAGGGCGCTGCGGGTTGGCGAACAGGTGGGATCGACGTGAAAGTCGGTCAGCCGCACGCTCTGGGAGTGGAGTTTATCGAGATGAGGTGTCTGGATCATCGTATTGCCATGGGCCCCGACATCGCCGTAGCCCTGATCGTCGGTAAGTATTAGTACTACGTTTGGTACACTGCGAGTTCGCGTTATTTCATTGCATTGTACAGTACTTATGGACAAGCAGCCCGTGAGTATGGTAAGTATGAGTGTAGCAATTCTGTGTAGCAACGAGCCTAGTAAATGAGAGGGGGTCTTGGTGGGCACGATGATTAACGGTCGCATTGGGACGCCTCCGTCGAATTGGCGGTTATCTTGGTTGTTAGGCCCGCACAGGTAGGCCGTCAGTTCAGTATCGGTGTTCGGCGGCTCGGGGTCAACGTGCCCGGGGGTGGTCGGTGTTTGGGAAGGGAGGATGACGATGGGACGGAAGCGGAAACAGCGGCGGCAGCCGCATGGGGCGGCTTGGCACTGGAAGCAGACCGACTGCTGGTACTACACGATGCCGGGAACAAAGAAGCGGGTTGCTCTATTCGACGAGGACGGGCAGCGGATCCGCGGCAAGGAGAACAAAGAGGCCGCCGAGATGGCGCTGGCCAGGGAGAAGCTTTCATGGGAGGGAGAGGTTTCCGGGACGCCCGGCGGGAATGGCCAGTGGCTGGTAGCCCGGGTGTGCTCGGAATATCTCCAGTATTGCGAGCGTGGGGTCGCCAGCGGCTCGATCAGTAAGGGGCATCGGAACAGCGCGGTTGCCTGGCTCAACGACCTGTGCCGCTATTGCGGGAAGCGTCCTGTCGCGAAGCTCAAGAAGGGACACCTCCAGACGTGGATTGAGGGTCACACAACGTGGCGCAGCCCGGCGACACATCGTAGCGTGATCGCGGTCGTCCTGGCGGCTTTCAACCGCGCCGAGGAGATGTACGGGATCCCCAATCCGCTTAAAGGATTCAAGAAACCCCGGGCGCAGCCCCGGCTGCAGTCCTTCAGCGCCGAAGACGAGAAGGCCCTGTATGAGGCTACCGAGGAGTGTTTTCGGAACTTCCTCTTCACGGCGATCCACACCGGCCTGCGTCCGTTTTGCGAGTTGGCTCGGATTACGGCCGACGATGTTGAGGAGGCCGACCGGGGTATGATGTGGAGAGTGTACTCGTCGAAGACCAAGAAGACCCGCAAGATCCCGGTGCAGCCTGAGGTGGCCAAGTTGGCCCGCAAGCTGATGAAGACGGCCCCGAAGGGTTCCGGGCTTCCGCTGTTGCGCAACACGCAGGGAAGACCCTGGAAGGCGGGGACCGGGGTGGTCCGGTTCATCACGATCAAGGAGAAATTGGGCTGGAACCGTGACGCGACGAAGACGAAGTACTCCTGCTACACCTGCCGACACACGTTCGTTCACCGGATGCTTTCGGGCTACTGGACCGACAACGTGGGCTGCTCGATCGAGACATTGGCCGAATTGATCGGCGACACGCCCAAGGTGACCTTCGACCATTATGGCAAGGAATGGGGCCAACACTACCAGGACCCGCTGTGGAATGCGATCGGAGAGGGCGCGAAGCCCACCGGCAAGCGGAAGCGGATCAGCGCCGGGCGACGGAAACGCGCTGCGAAGAAATGAGGATACCGAGACAATGAGTGCAAACGCCCCGCGACAACGCCGACCGCGCGGCTCAGCCTGGTATTGGCGGCAAACGGACTGTTGGTATTACACGCCGCCGGGGACGAAACGGCGGGTGCCGCTGGTCGACGAGGACGGTAAGCGGATCCGCGGCAAGGACAACCGCCAGGCCGCCGAACTGGGGCTTGCGCGGGTGAAGGTGGCCGGTGGGTGGCGACCTTCGGCCGAACCGGCTGCGGAAGGCGAATGGCCGGTGGCCAAGGTCTGTTCGCAGTACATCCAGTATTGCCAGCGGGGCGTGCGGGGCGGCACGATCAGCGAGGGCCACCGTGACGAGGCCGTACGCCGTCTGAACCAGTTGTGCGACTACTGCGGAGCGCTGCCCGTCTCGCAGCTTCGCAAGGGGCATATTCAGCATTGGGTCGAGAGTCACCCGACGTGGCAATCCCCGGTGACGCGCCGCAATGCCATGGCCATCGTGCTGGCCGCACTGAATCGGGCTCAAGAGACACACGATGTGCCCCATGCCCTGAAGGGCCTGAAGAAGCCGCCGTCGCGTCCCCGTCTTGATTCGTTTAGCGCAGAGGACGAAACGGCGCTCTACGAGGCCACTGACGAAGTGTTCGGCGACTTCCTGTGGGTGGCGATCCATACGGGGTTGCGGCCGTTTTGCGAGTTGGCCCGGATCACGGCCGACCATATCGTCGTGGAAGCTCGCGGCATGATGTGGCGGGTCTATGCGTCAAAGACCAAGAAGACCCGCAAGATACCGGTGAGGAGCGAGGTGGCCGAACTCACTCGGCGACTGATGAAAGAGGCGCCTGCAGGATCAGGTATCCCGCTGTTTAGGAACTCTCAGGGCAATCAGTGGAAGAAGGTGACCGGTGTTGCGAGATTCTGTCGGATCAGAAAGAAGCTGGGGTGGGACAAAGATCGTGTGAAAAAGCGCTACTCGTGCTACACCTGCCGCCACACCTTCGCCCACCGAATGCTTTCCGGCTACTGGAACGACGGCGCGGGATGCTCGATCGAGACACTGGCCGAGTTGATCGGGGATACACCCAAGGTCGCGTTCGATCATTACGGGCGCGAGTGGGGACAACACTACCAGGATCCGCTCTGGGCCGCCATCGGCGTCGAGAAGTCAGGTTAGTCGCCCGGGTCGCCCAACTCGACGGTGATGCCGGGATAATGGTGTCGCCTCGTCGGTGGCCGACGCTGCTGCACCGGACGCGGTCGAACCCGCATTGCCTCCTTGAGCCGCTGGACCTCCTGGGCTTCGATCCGGATGCGACCCTGCCCTTTGGCACCGCCCTGGAAATAGTCGATAGTGAGCGGCTCTCCGCAGATCACGAGCGTACCGGCGTCTGACCGGGCGAGCCAGTCGTAGAGGCTGGTCGGCGCAATGCCTAACCGCCGGGCGGCTTCTTTCGTGGATAGCAGTTCGTCGGTCATGGATCGTGTGGGGCTCGGAATCGGCGACCCGCGGTGTTTTTTGGCCCCGTGGGGGAGTGTTTTCCGCTGGTTCGCGCGTCTGAAGTTGTCAATACTTCAAGACTATCCGGTCGATTTCGCACGGCGGTCGGACCGAACGACCACCCGTGCGACCGACGTTTCCCCCTGCCGGACACACCGGGACGCGTGCCATGGCGAACGGCATGACCAGATTGTCAAACTTGTGCCCGCCGTGTCATAATGGGTTGCCTGCTCTGGACTTGCGGCGCGAGCTGCGATTGGCGTGGTGCCTGGATATCCGTTCGATCGATAGGAAGATCCCCAATGTTAGATCGCCTGGAGGCGGCCAAGCGCCGCTGGGAGAGTATTCGACCGGACCCCGGCACGCCAATTGACACGAGGAAAGCGGAGGAGCTTTCCTTGTGGCTGGAACCCGATGTCTGCCGGGTCGTTGACGACCTTGTGGACCGGCCCGACTTTCGGGAAGCCGTCCGATGGCCCGTTGAGCGGCTGGGCGGCGAAACCATCTCCGAGGAACGTCGACTCGTCACGGGCGTCGACGCGTGTTTGATCAAGTCGGCTGCGGCGTTGGTTGCTTTCGCCCGCCAGCCGTCCGTGTGGGAGCAGTTGCTCAAGTCGGACGTCGGCGGGGAATCATTGCCCGGTGGAGGGGATTCCCCGGAAACCGACGCTGCCGGTGGTTCGGCGCCGCGGGGATTCTCGGCAGTCGAGTTTATCGCCGGACGACCTTGGAGTGACCTCGTTCGGGTACACGATCATTTCCATCCGACCGGCGATCTGAATCTCATCGATCGAGAGGCCTTTTTCGGGCCGGGCAGCGGAAATGTGCAACTCGGGGAGTTCAACGCGTTTTTCAATCCAAGGCTGCGACCCTTGGGCGATTATATCAGCCGTACGATGCACATCCGGGTAGAGTACTGGGAGCGAATCCTTCAACGATTCTGGTCCGCTGTCACGCGGCGCTGCAAGACAGCGAGCAGGAAGGCGGCGATCTCTGGAAGGCTGTCGAAACGATTCGGGCCGAATTGCACGAAAAGGTCGACCGGCTGAAGATCGTGTGTTTTACGGGAAGCGAAGCCAGGATCCGCGACGCGTGTATCGCCTTGCTACAGGTCTTCGGCGCCTACCGCAGGCGGGCCGACCTGACTTGGCTCGGCTTGCCGTCGGAGTCAGTGCAACTTGCCGCGTGCGACATTCCCCACCGCGTCAAGCATCGGCGTGATGCGAGTGTCGCCGAGCAGGTCGCAGCGGCTTTGACCGAATTCGCCGGAATGTATCGACGGCCGTTCGAACCGGAAGAGTTGATTGAACAAAAGCGACAGTCTCACACCTTGGTCCTGGTCATGGGTCGCGGTTCTCGAACCGTCTATTGGCGAGACGATTTAGTCGCACAGGACTGGTCTGTCCATGCAACGCCCTGGGATCTGCTATGTGTGCTTGCCGAGCAAGCCAAGACGGGTCAGGGAGTCGATTGGGTGCTCTGGCGAGACCGCAACAACCGCGGGCCGCTTAAAGATCGACGCTATCGGCTCAAGAAACTGATTCCCGCCGATCTGAACCAGAGAATCAAGTCCGCCGGACAGGGCACGTATCAACTCGACTTGCGGCCGGAGGAGATCTGGTAGCAAGTCATTGTGTGTGTATCACCTTGTAGGAGTGCGCCACTGCTTTACGACGAAACCTAGCCGACGACACGAGAGGTCTTCAGGCTCCTTCCCGCCGCAGGCGGTATTGAGTTCGGCGTTTACGCCGGGTTACGGGATCCACGTTTCAGTCCCCACTCCCCGCCACTGACCTTCACTCACGGTCTTCGCCGACGCCGCCGTTTTCGCGGTTCGCGTTCTGCTGTCGCACTCGGCCGAATGTCGATATCACGCAAGACTCTAAAGGCATCGTCAAGGCCGAGTCGGAGTAGGTCTTCAAGAAGCGACAGACCTTCGGTTCGCGTGTCAGAGAACCGCTGAAGAGTCATTGCAATCCTCACTAATTGTGGGCCGGCCTCGAAGAAGTTGATCTCTTGATGGCCGGTCTTCAGAATGGCTTTGCAGACGCTCAGAACCAACATGCGTTTGTGAGGCACGAGCGTTATCAAGTGCTCAACCAAATCCGCAATGGGCATTCCTGAGAGACAGTCCGGATGTTTGGCAAATGCCTGGAGAAGCGACTCTGTTGCTTCATCGGCTGCGAAAGTCTCTCGTGCCCAAAAGACCGTTGCTATCGCTTGACCGATTCGTTTAGTCGCATTCGGAATCAAATGACACAAGACACGCGAGGCCTCTGCTCGCGCTTGCAACTCGTCCCACAGTTCCGCTGCCGCAAACGCCATGCGACAGCGATCGGTTCTTCGAGTGTAGCGGCATCCCCGACGACCACGAGTTCGTTGTTCAGTCTTTCCATCGCCCAAGCGTGCTTCTTGTCGCGAAACGCGATCAACGTCAACAGTTCGCCAAATGCTTGCCGCGTTGTAAACGCGGTGCAAGAACGTAGTGAATCGAGATACTCTTCAAGAAACGATTCGGAAAGCAGATCGCTCACATTCGCAATTAGGCGAACGCCTTCTTGCCGCTCGCTTATCCCCGGGTGCTGTTCGAAGAGTTGGGCAATAACTGCCGCACCACGAGCCCGGTCACAGTCTTCGAGACGAATCCATCTAAGTTGTGAGCAGTAGGCAGCCCAAGTCCGCTCAGCGATGTCGCGATGCAAGTGTTTTTCAATAGCATCAAGCCACTGCTCTGTTTCCGGCGGTGACCGCATGAGATAGCCATCCGTTATTGCAAGCAACGGCCACAACGAACGGTCCGTGTCTACAAGCCCACCGCGACTCGACCACAGTACTGACTCAACTGATTCAGGTTCATCCTCCTTATTCTCCGACTTAGATGGCAAGAAGACCGCATGACTTGAGTCCCACGGCTTTGACAACCAATCTCCAAGTAAATCACAGAGGTCGTCCGGAAGACCATCGCGCGCTCTACACCGACGATACAGCAGGTAGCCGATATTGGAACGCAGATCTTCAGATTGCGGATTCAGTGAAGCAACGTCCCGAACAAACGTAAACACTTCGTCATTCGTAAGGCTTGTTTCCGAGAGGCCGCGAATTGCTGCCTCTGCAGCGTCCTCATTGCCGTTAGCAAGAAGTACTTTGATGAGTTCAACAGATCTTTGTGGATGCTCCTTTGCCAATTCAGCTAGCTCACGTCCGGCCGCATGAGCCCCACCTGGCTCTTCAAAACCACCTTCAGCTTCGATCCATCGAGCATTGGAGTGGTTCGGTTCTTCGCTTGCATTGATTGCGCTGACAATGTCGTCGTTTGCGGCAGTGAGCATTTCTTCTTTGGAGATCGGTGGGACCTGCCAAACCGAACCACAGTGTCCACGGCTTATTTCATGATTCCAGTCAGGAAGGGCTTCTTTCTCGGTTCGCACCAACTCGCACGTCTGCGCGGAGAGCAGGTCCGGTGGGATCGAATCGAGAATTCGGAGACGTGCCTCTCGATCCCATTCTTCTTGTTTTTCCGATGGCTCCACTCCGTCTCGATACCTAGACAAAGAGAGAATCATTTCTTCAAGTTCCTGTCGCTCCTCCTCGTTGAGTCGCGGAGCGACCGCAC
>SDBV01002625.1_pt1 | contig 26807 bp, 15 predicted proteins | sample 2277081 | NCBI WGS metagenome assembly SDBV01 (sample SAMN10402039, study PRJNA504765) | marine sediment metagenome | isolation source: marine sediment core GS10_PC15, 223 cmbsf | place: Arctic Ocean: Southern Knipovich Ridge | collected 2010 | reverse complement strand
AGACCACGGTTCAAGATTGCTAGTCCAACTTTATCATCACTTATATCTATAAAGTTCTGCATCGGCTGGAACTCGTAGCATTTCTCGAAATTGTCACCGGTTTCTGTCCACAGAATATTTCTGTTCTCAACTGCAAATGCACTTTCGACATCAACCGTATCGGTTTTAATATTACTTGGGAAGTTGACACGCAAACGATGGTCACGAGCCTCGTTATATATCTTAGTTTTGACCTGGAGATGTCTATCTCCTTTTTTCAAGGTTAACCATGTTGTGATCGGGATGGTTTTGTTCTCTCGGAATCTGTCTCTGCCATCCGGCGTCGCCGCTGCAGGAACTGTAATATCAAGGTCTATCCTGTAGATGCCTCTAAATTCACTGCCTTCTATCATAGTGATCTCGGCTGTCTTACCAAGTGTAGTGCGAACGAAGTTACGCTTGGGCATGATACTTAAGTGTGCAACGCCGACTTCGCCATTATCGGTAAAGTAATGGAGGTCGTTCATTTCATGACCGCTGGCCTTATGCAACATGCTGAAAGTTCCGTTAGGTTGAATTACAACTTTGATAAACTCATTCTCAAGGACACCATCTTCGCGGGCCATCAATTTGCGGTCCGGCAGTTTCGGAGGATGAGCAATATATTTCGGTCCGCGTGGACGCATGGCGTACGTTTTGTATCCCATACCTGGAACATTAACGGTAAGCAGTATGCGCCGGCGAATAGCAGGCATCTTAATACCCTTAGTGTCCAGCTCACGCTCGACACCGATCTGAATGTCCTGCTTGTCAAGTATCTCGTAAGATATATCATTGCCGTCAGCGTCGATAATATCGAAATACTCGACTGTTCCGGTGCCACCTCCATGGCCGGTGCATGGATCAATGACACCCTCGGCTTCGATTTTTTTGGGCAGGTCGATAACGACTTCGACTACCTCTTTACGGGCGTGGGTTAATGTGTTAAAGAAGGTGAAAGTATAGTCAGACGGCTGGAAATCTTTGGCAGTATCCAGATTCGTAAGGATCTTAAATGCGCTTCTGGCAGTTATTTCTTCACCGGCCTTTGTTGAGACCGAGAAGTTGTACAGCATGTCTTCATGGGCGCGATCCACCGCTGCTCCGCAGATGCTGTCATGTGCCTGATTAAGCAGCAGATGCTTCCATGCGCGGTCGAGATACGTCTTAGGGTATGCATCGCCCAAGACCGAAGCCAATGAAGCCAGCGGCTCTGCCTGGTAAATCAGGGCATTTTCTGCACGTTCGTTAAGAACTTTCAGCTTGATACGCGAAGAATGCGTAGCACCCAACAGGCCGTTAAAGCCATGCTCAACTGCTTGGTATCGCAATTCACCCTGATGGACAGGCAACTTATCTTTGTCGGTGTCATCGGTGATAGCTTTCATGTATTGATCCATGGAGCTTTGACGCAGTTCGATGTCTCCGGAAACGTTGTTGACTGCCTCGATCATTTCGGGAAGTAATTCAAAAGGTGCGTCGTTGTCTTCCATGTTCAAAGCGAGAATGTGTTTTCCCACGGCGTAGGGTTTGGCCTGATCTACAATACCCTGGAAAGCTTTTTTGATCGCTTTGGGATCGGTATTAAATGTAGCCTTTTCCTTCATCACGTTAAAGCCGCGTTCATAAAGTGTTGTATCGCACATATGCGTCGGGATATGATCCCTGTCATAATTGTACGAAAGATCAGCCGGCGATTTGCCTAGCACCAAAGGCTGATGCATGTAGAAGAACCAATTGGTGCGTGTCATTTCATCGAATGTGCGAAGGACATGTATCTCCGATCCGTCGGCACCTTTCCATAAAAACAGCGGGTTCAAAAGATGCTTGTTCGTTCCACGATAGAAGATCGCGTTTGTGATATTAAAACCTTGATATATTTGGGGCAGTTGGGACGTCTGTCCGTATGAAGTTGCAGTATAGCCGCTGTTCATGGCTCCGCCAAATTCCTCAGCCATTTTCTGACCAAGCTTAAGGTTCCTGAGCATTGCTTCTGCGGCAACGGTAAACGTATCTGGAAGCGTATACCAGTTAACAAGCGTGATCCGTCCGTCCTGTACCAGCTTTTTAACCCGTTCTCTGTTCTCGGGATGGATTTCGAGATAATCTTCCAAGACAACCTGTCCGCCGTCGAGGCAGAATGTTTCGTAAGAATTTTTGCTCTCAAGCGTATTGATAATGATATCTATAAGATCGCATAGCCGCGGTTTGGATTGCTCTGCTGTATGTCGCCATTCCCGATCCCAGTGTGTTCCGCTGATAACATGCATTATGTTTTTCTTACTCATTACTCAATTTCCTTGTCCAAAAATTATTATTTCGTTTTTTTAAAACGGTCTTTCTAACGGGCTTGCAATTAATTTAATACATAGCCATTATCTGTCTTATTATTTCCTTCAAGAGTTGCTGTACAGAGCTTGCTGTATTCATCCAGCATGATCTCATAGCTTTGAGGAGACATACTTTTGAAAATACAATTCGATGTCGAGAAGATGTATCGTTTCCCGATCCCGCCGTGCTCCATGCAATACCGAACCGATTCGCGGATCAATTCTTCGTTAGTATCTTGCAGCATATTGCACGCAACATTGCCCATCAAAAGCCAATCGGGATGATCTTCCCTCACTTTCTTAATATCCATATGTCCTTGCGGGTCTATTGATTGATAACCATCAACTCCAGTAGAATAAAGCTGGTCAAGGATTGGACTTAAGCAGCCATCTGAGTGAAGAATAACTTTCAAGCCAATATCATGCATATATTCGACTATTTCTTTCATATAAGGCGTCACAAATTCTGCAAAATGCTCAGGCGATATAAAAGGCGCATCGTTAAAACCAAAGTCAGTATTCTGCACGATGAAATCAGCCCCCGACTCTTTCTGTATCTTGGCAAGTTCCTTTGCTGCTTCGCATTTTTTGCGAGCGTTGGCATGCATTTCTGTGGGGCGTTCAAACAACATTACAACGAAGTCCATCATGTCCGATCCAGTAGGCATCCAATAAACACCATCCATGCTGAATGAGAAAACAAGAGCTTTATCGCCAACAACTTTTTTCATGTATTCAATGCCTTTGCTAAAGTCAACATCTCCGCCACCAGGCGCGGGAAGAGCAGCCCAATTAAATCGTTCCATGACATTCATATATACATCTGTATGGAACTTGATAGTCGCATCAGCCTTTTGGCTTTCGTTGCCAAAATCCTTTTCAAGGATATCATTCCAGGACATTTTGAAGTATTCCTCTTCAAGCTGGAAGACAAGCTCGAAATGGGGAGGGAAATCAGGTATCCCACCTTCAAGCAGTGTTTCAAGTTGTCCCTTACTCATTATTTTATTTCCTGAAAAGATTGCTATATCTTAACTTCGTTTCCATTAAGTCCTTGTATTTCATTGTGCGTACTCTCTTGATTTGCTCCGCATGATTTTCGTATCACCAGTTCGGCTTTGAGCATAATCTCGCGAGGAGGCATATCTGGCTCTTGAGTGCGGCTTAGCAGTACCCGCATTGCCTCTGCTCCTAATGCTGTTGCCGGTTGACGCATCGTTGTTAGCGGAACAGGAAGGTACGCACCGAACGGCTCGTCGTCAAAACCGACAATACGCAAATCTTCCGGAATTGACAAACCCATCTCAAGAGCGTATTTCATAATGATAGAAGCGATACGATCATTAACGCAGACAAGGGCGTCTGCTTGCAGGTTTTCCAGCAATTCGCGAACAACTTTGCCCTCGAGCTCTTTATCCTGCTCAAGAAACGGCAGGAAGTTCAGCCGATGAATCTGATCCGAGCTTGAAGATAAGTTGTGGTTTTCAAGGGCAGTGCGGTAGCCGCGTATACGTTTTGTCACCGACGTTACATTGACTTTGGCACTTACGAAATGAATGTTCTTGCAGCCAACGCTGACCAGGTGGTTTGTGATGTCAAACGCTGCCTGCTCATTGTCAATGCATACAATGTCAAACATGCTTCGCCTGCCATCGCTATATACGTCTCTATCTATCAATGTCACAGCGATCCCAGCCGACGTAAAACGCTCGGCGATCTGAATATTGACGTCCTTGTTTTCCGGTGAAAGCTCAAAAGGCATAAAGAACACGCCCTTTATTTGCATATCTATTAGCTGTTGGCAAATTTGTTCTGCCTGGCGGATGATCTGTTCTTCGTTTCCGTAAGGGAGATCGTTTAGTAAAAGTATGTGGTGATCTGTGTGTGCTCGCCTGGATATTTCCGAAATAATCATGCTGCCAAGGGTTACGAAATGGCCATAATCCTGTGGGGCGATAGATAAACGCGGCATCAAAAGACCTATTTTCTGCTGGGTGACGCTGGCAAGTTCGCGAACAAAGGTGCCGGCGCCGGGTTTTCGTGACACGATCCCTTTTTGTTCGAGCATCTTAACGGCTTTGGCAACGGTAGGGCGTGACACACCAAATGTTTTAGCCAGTTCGATTTCGTTGGGTATCCTTTGGCCTGGAGCATAAACTCCAGATGCGATATCGCTAAACAGCTTTTCGTAAAGGACATCTTGCTTTTTGCTCAGTTTCTTTTGCATCAAGGCCTTTCTCCCTCTTTAAGTCGTTAGCATTAATACATTAACGGCAATCTTTTATTGGTTGGCCGATATGTAACATTGATGATTCTAGCGAAAAAAAAAGAAAATGTCAAGTTTTTTATTGACAAACTATTAAATTTGTCAATAATAATATTTACATACTTCAGCGAGCTTTGAAATATTAATTTCGAGCCGCTAAAAGTGCGTTTTGGTGATTGAAATTACATTAATAACCTAAAAAAAGGTGAAAAATGAATGCACCAATCGATTTTTTAAAAGAAAACGCAAATCGTTACCGTAAACTCATCCGCGGTGAGCACGTCGACTACGCACCATTTCGATTGTGGCTGGACCAGACATTTGTGTGCGATTTCACAAAAACAGACCCCGTAAAGTATGCCACAGACCTCGAAACGCAATTCCAGGCACAGAAAATGGTCGATGACCGGTTTTATGGTATCCGCGATTATGAAGTTGGTGTTAATATCGCCGATCTTTATTTTGACTATAAGCAATTTCAGGCAGACGCCGGTTCGCAGGGAGCTCTTGGCCATTATTCTTTCCAATTTTTAAGAGAAAGTCTTGATGATTTTGATAAATACGCACAGCGTAAAAAGATCGAGGATGTTCCCGGCGTTCAGGACTTAGTTAAGGCTGTTGATTATTTCAACACAAAACTGCCCAAGGAAAAGAAAGCTAGTTTCTATCACGGATGCACCGGCGCAATGGATATGTTTTCGATCTATCGCGGTACCGAGAAATTCTTTATCGACCTTTATGATCATCCGAAAAAAGTAAAGCAGATATTTGAATACATGACCGAGCGGTCGTTGGAATGGTTGGATTTCCAGGAAAGAACGTGGGGCGACTATAATCGCGAAAACAATTTGTTTGATAAAGTTGATATCGGTGAAGACTATTGTGCATATCTTCAGCCGGATTTGTTTGATGAATATGTCATGCCGTATACAGGCAAGATCGTCGAGAAGTGTAAAGGCAAATACCTTTGCAGTCTGCACACCGATGGAGATATGGTTCCTTCAGGGATATACAAGCTTGCAGAGTTAGGTATTGATGAGTTAATGGGTTTTTCACCTAATGTGGATATCAAGGAATACCGCAAATCGATGCCGGATGTGATATTAGGCGGTAACATACACCCGATCGTACATATGATCGAGGGTTCACCTGAAGATGTTAAAGCAGCGGCTAAGTATTGTTTTGAAAGTGCAAATCAGAATCAGCGATTTGTTCTGTGCACAGGCGGAGCGATCACAGCCGGGGCAAAACCTGAAAACGTGGATGCCTTTTTAGAAGCGACTTACGAGGTAACTGCTTACTGATCTTGCTATGTAAGCTCTGGAGACTAAGTACACGTACGAATTACAATGATTTAAGAGATGGAGTTACTTAATGCAATATTTGAATTTGTTTGATTATTCATTGATAAGTTTGTACTTTTTGTCTCTCATTGGATTGGGTTTGTACCTTCGCAAGCGAGCTTCCGGTAGTATAGAGGATTATTTCCTTGCAGGCCGTAACCTTCCATGGTGGGCGCTTGCGTTTAGCGGTTCTGCGTCGTGGTTCAGCATTTCGGGCAGTATGATCATAATCGCGTTTTTGTATATGCTTGGCCCTCGCGGGTTATATGTAGAGTTTCGCGGCGGGGCGTGTCTTCTAATGATAATTCCGATGCTATGGTCAGGTAAATGGCACAGGCGTTCAAAATGCGTCACCGGTGCTGAGTACTTGATATTTCGATTCGGTGATACCCGCGGTGCAAAGTTCTCTCGAATAGTTACCGCAATAGCAACTCTTATAACAACAGTCGCCATGCTTGGGATGTTCATAAAAGCGGTAGGCCTTTTCATTTCCACATTTGTTCCGTTTACGCCGGTACAGTGCGAAATTGTAATGATAGTTGTAGCGACGCTTTACACAGTAGTCTCAGGCTTTTACGGTGTTGTCTACACGGACATACTCCAGTGTATTTTCATCTTGATAGTCGTTGTTGTGATATCTATTATGGCGATCTTAAGGGTTGACAGCCTCAGTGAGTTGGTCACGCTTGCTCAGCAGGTAACCGGTAACTCCGAATGGTTGACCTCTTATCCCCAATGGAAAACAACGATGCCCGAAGGGGGCGAGTTCAAGCAATATGAATATTTGTTTATGTTCGCATTCTTCTATCTGCTCAGGAATTTGCTTTCTGCTACCGGAGCCGGTGCTGCACCTATGTATTTCGGAGCAAAGAGCGACCGTGACTGCGGTAAGCTTACGTTTGCCTGGGGCAACCTGATGATGTTCCGTTGGCCTATGATGATGGGGTTTGCCGTTTTGGGTATCTATATGGTTAGCGAACTTTTCGGCCAGGATACCAGCCAGGTCGCTCAAGCCGCCGAGTTGATAAAGTCACATCTGCCCAACATTGATAAAAGTTCATGGGCCAACACGCTTGCAGACATCGGTTACAATCCCGATAGTTTCAACGCGGCGCTTACAGGCGGCTTGCAGGAGATGCTTGGAACCAACTGGATACAGAAACTGCAACTAGTCAGTTTTGAAGGCAGCATTGATCCCGAACGTATCCTTCCATCGGTGGTCCTGTTTCAGGTTCCCGTTGGGCTGCGTGGTTTGATAATAATCACACTTTTGGCGGCGTTTATGTCCACGTTTGATTCGACAGTGAATTCTAGTACCGCCTATTTTACTCGTGACCTTTACCAGGGATACATCAGGCCCAAGGCTTCTAACAAAGAACTGATAGGTGTTAGTTGGGCATTTTCTATCGTGCTGGTTGCATGCGGATGGGTCTTTGGATTGTTTAGCACTAGTCTTAACGATATGTGGGCCTGGATCGTAATGGGAATCGGTGCAGGAGGTATCGTTTCCGGCGTCCTGCTGCATTACTGGTGGCGTATTGGCGGCGGAGCATTCGGGTTCGCCTGGTCATTAGGTGCTGTAGGAGCTATCGGTTATAAGGCTCTTATGCCTATGCTTGCAGATTCTTTCGGGCCTTTGATTTATAATGAGATCGTCATGTTTTTGGTGGTCGTGGGGATAAACCTAGTTGCAACGATAATTGCTATCATTTTCTTTCCGCCGGCTGAGCAGAGTGTGCTGGAAAACTACTATCGCACGGTTAAACCCTACGGCTGGTGGGGGGCTGCAAAGTATGCTCTTAGCGACGACGAGCGTAAGGAGTTAAAGTCAGAGATGAACTACAATCTGCTGTCACTTCCGTTTGCGGTTCTTTGGCTTACAACACTGTTTCTCTGGCCGATGCAGTTGGTCATGCACAACTGGACCGGGTTTTTAGTTTCAATCGGTCTTTTTGCAGTTTCGCTGGTTGGATTGTATTTCTTCTGGTATCGAAAGCTGCCAAAGACCTAGCTAAATATTATATGGGAAATGTCAATTAAGCAGGTAAAAATCAAATGATAAGGCAAAAAAAATATTTGTCATTGATGGTATCTTATTTTTTTCTTATAGCTGGTTTGAGCATAACTTTCCTCGGATGCCAAATGCACCAAAAGGATGTCGTAGTTCGCAGAGCCGGCGATACGGTTACTATTGAAAATAACAGTGTCAGGGTGGAGTACAACCTGTTAAAAGGTCTGTACAGTGCTATCGATAAAAGGGACACCTCAACACGTATTACAGGTATCTACAGCCGAGTGAACAATGTAGCGTCAAACTCACCCGGGTTTGAGCACACCTGGAAAAAGTCAGACGTTATTGACGAGCTAGGTAAAGGCAAAAAATTGACTATCGTCAGTTCCTCCCCAGAACAACCGAGCTTAATTCTCGAAATCACTCTTTACGAGGATAAAGAGTTTATTGTCCTGGCTGGGGGAATAGAGAATACCACCAGCAAGGCGATCCAAGTCAAGCAAATAGTGCCCGTAGCAAATGGACATGCATTTGAAGGTTCTGATTTTACCGAAAATTTCAGCATGCTTCCCGGCACTGGCGGTTGGTATGACATGAAACTTATTCACGAAGACGAATTAAGATGTGCTAATAATCTTCTTGTAACATTTGGAGACGGCGATGCAAGGCGGTCGGTTGTGATCGGGGGATTGACGTATAATGATTATGTTAAATACGCACAGGCCCATCGCAAAGCTAACTCTTTGACAATCAGTTTGTCGGCGGAGGACCCTATTGGCAAGCGTGTTGATCCGGGCGTTAAGTATATGCCGGACGATAAGTTCTATTTGGATTTCACCACGAGCAATCCTTTCGATAATCTGGAAAAATACGCTCATGCCATACGAAAGGCACTGAGCATTGAGCTTAGTACCTATGATTTCCCAACGGTCGACCTTTGGTATGCTCGAGGAAGCGGTGCCATAAATAATAGCATAGGCGCGGTTAAAGAAATGGACAAGGTTGTCGCAAGTGGCTTTTTAAAGTATGCACCTGTTGCGATATGCCTGGAACCTGATTATTATGCTGAAAATAATCAGCAGGGCTGGTGGGATGATGAGCACTTTCAACGATCTTGTGATGATGTACATCCGAACTTTAGAGAAGAAGTTCAAGGTTACGGTGCATATAGGGAGCCATACGAAACCAGTGAAAAGTGGGCTTCTGCCGTTATTGAGCGTGGAGGAATTCCTTTTATCTATATGCAACCCGGTGTGCGAAGCCAGGATTATGCGGATGCTTTCCCTGGGCATATGCTGTTTAATAAGGCTCGAGCACCTAAGCGTTTCAGCAACGGCGAAATCATATATTATCCTACAAAGTGGTATCGGGATAAGTCACCCTCGGCATGGAAGGCCGGGCAACCTCAGATGGAAAGTTATGACTATACCGATCCGGGCTTTATTGCTCATATGCAGGATGTTTTTGCGAATATGGGTGATGCTGGTATCAGAGGTGTGAAGTTCGATTATCCCGAGTTCTTGTGGGCAGATAGAGGCGGGCTCGAAGATAAATATTCAACGGCTGCAAACGCATATCGCATGACCTATAAATTAGCAAATGGTGGATTGGGGAAGGACTCTTATCTGCACGAACGCAACCTGATTCTTGGGTATGATATTGCTCTGGGACTTGTAGATGTACAGCGAATTGTAGGTGATACCCAGGAATTGACACCGGAAATGGTGCGTCGTATGGCCTTACGCTGGTATAAGAACCGTGTGGTTATTAATTTGGATAACGACAGTAAACATCTGGCTCAGGCCAAACCACAGAATAAAGATGGCGTCAGAGCCATGCTTACAATGTCTTACGTCGGTACTGGCAGATTAATGTTGGGCACCTGCTTTGATAAAATGAGCGATCAAGATGTTTATGACCTATCACGCATTTACCCTTTCGGCAGTCAGCCGCGTTCTGCAAGGCCTGTCGACATGTTCGTACGTGATGTTCCTCAGATATTCGATTTTAAAGTAAATGAAGATTGGCACCAGGTGACCCTGTATAATCCGAGTCATACAGATCCTTCTGCAATTTCAGTAGTTCTTTCAGGTGACTCGGTTTCGGGTGAGTTAACTTTGGAGCGCAACGCTTCATATTATATATATGACTTCTGGAACGATAAATTTGTTGGAAAACTTTCAGGTAAAGAAACACTGAACCAGAAGCTGCGCCCTGGCGAAGCAAGGATGTTGTCTATGCATAAGGTTCTCGACCGGCCTCAGTTTATCTCAACAGATCGACACGTAATGCAGGGTTACGTAGACTTGCTGGAAACAAATTGGGACGCTGCAAAAAGTCAATTAACCGGATGCTCAAAAGTAGTCGGCGGTGAGGAATACAAAGTGGTTATTGCTGCAAATGGTTATCAAGCCGTCAGCTGTTTTGCAGGTAAAGCTAAGTGTTCGGTTCGTATGCTCAGTGGCACCGATGGACTGGCAGAACTTACCATCGAACACTTCGCCAGTGGGGTTGTTGACTGGGAAGTAACTTTTGTTCCTGCGCCCCCTCTGCCAGATGTTTTTATATCTGATTTGGAACCGATAGAGACAACTACTGGTTTTGCCGAGATTAAGATAGATAAGTCTATTGAAAACAAACCAATTTCCATAGCCGGACAGATTTATGAAAAGGGCATCGGTACTCATGCTGATTCAACGCTGGTATATAAATTAAAGCCAGAGTACAAACGTTTTGCCGCTGTGGTCGGGGTTGATGACGAAGTAACCGGGCCGGGCACAATAGAATTTATGGTTTATGCAGATGAGCGGCTTATTGCCGAAACAGGTGTTGTTGCCGTGGACGAAACAGGGTTCATTGATGTTGAAATTCCTGCCGGTTCCAGACAGATCAGGCTGGTTGCCCTGCAGGGGGCTGATGGAATGAGCTTTGATCATGCTGACTGGGCCAATGCCGGATTTATGTTGAAGTTAAAATACAAGAATAGATAAATAAAGGATTCGTTTATGACTTCCAAAGAATTAGTTATGTGTACGTTGGAGTTTTCCAAACCCGATAGAGTGCCAAGACAGTTATGGGTGCTGCCATGGGCCTTGCAGAATCACCCTGAGGCGTTTCGTGATATCAAGGAGAAATATCCAGATGACATTCTGCATGCGCCACCGTTCTATAAACAGCCTCCGCAAACGCAGGGAGATGCGTTTGAGATAGGCAGTTATTTTGACGAGTGGGGATGTGAATTCGAGAGCAAACAACGCGGGCTTATCGGCGAGGTTAAAAAACCGCTGGTTAAGACCTGGGCTGACCTGCCAAAAGTTGCTCCGCCAATTGCATGCCTCAGCGTCGATACAGAAAAAGTAAATGAGTTTTGTAAAGATACAGATAAGTTTGTTCTGGCAGGCTGTTGTCCGCGTCCGTTTGAGCGGCTGCAGTTTTTACGGGGCACGGAAAACGTGATGATGGACCTTGCGATGGAAAGTCCTGAGGTAATGGGGCTGATCGATAAGATACATCAGTTCCACACAGTCGAGTTTCAAATGTGGGCGCAAACGGATGTTGACGCGATGATGTTCATGGATGACTGGGGAGCTCAGCGTTCGCTGCTGATCTCGCCTGATATGTGGAGAAAGATCTTTAAGCCCATCTATGCCGACTATATTGAAATCGCACACAGCCACGGCAAAAAAGTTTTTATGCACTCCGATGGTTACATCATAGATATTATTGGTGACTTGATCGAGATCGGTTTGGACGCAATAAACAGTCAAATCTTCTGCATGGACCTAAAGAAACTTGGAGAGATAGGCAAGGGCAAAATAACATTCTGGGGCGAGATCGACAGGCAGCATTTATTGCCTCATGGCAGCAAAGAGGATATTGTAAACGCGGTTAAGGAAATCAAAAAAAATCTGTATGCCGACGGCGGCGTAATAGCGCAGTTAGAGTTCGGTCCCGGCGCAAATCCTGAGAATGTCGCCACAGCCTTTGAAACATGGAACCAGATGATCTAAATCTGACATATCGCTGGAAAATGTTAAGGCCGCTGTAAGAACATCTGAAAACTATAAGTGATGATCTAATCTGCTAGCCAATGACTGGCAAAATCTGCCCAATCAATCAGATTCACCAAACCACTTTCGTCGAAGTCGGCTGAGGGGTTTGCTGAAAGCCATTGACGGCAGAACTCGGCAACATCAAGGAAATCCATAGTACCGTCATCGTTTAGGTCATATGGGCTGCGGACAGTTATAACAGCATTATCAATGTAGAAGGTGCTCGCAGTGGCATTCCATGGACCGCTGAGCTGGAAGATGTCAACGGCGTTAAGTGTATTTGAACGCGTTCCAGCCGGATGTTCCAGCATTCCGTTTTCCGTTCCGTCTAAATTCCATGAAAAGCTTCTCCAGCCGTTGAAATCAATTGTCAGGTCTTTGTATACAAATCCGAAAGCTGAAGAATACAACTCCAGGCGAACTATTGTTCCACTGGCGTCGCCGTAAATATCTATGTCAAAAGAATAACTATCTGAAATATCGATTGGGCTAAAACTCATATTTGAAAATGCGTAGGTTGAGCCGATCTGGAACTTAGTCGAAGGTGTGCCGTCAACCTGTTGCTCTGTGCTGTTGGTAGTAATTGTATAGCTCGGGTCTGTCGGAGCTCCGTAAGTTCCAAGTTGTGAGTCGCCGGTATCTATTTCATAAGCAGAATTCAGAAGCGGTGGGGTTAAATTTTGCTTGATCAGTTTTACAAACTCATCTGGTGTTACTACCTTAACGTTGGGGCCAAATAAATCGGCACATGTAACAATGTCCTGAACAGTCATGGACCATGCGCCAACACCGATCATCGAGTAGCCTTGTTTCGAATGCGGATCCGTTGGTCTTGCGTTGATACTGGCAGCGACATCCGAAGTGTTGCCATTGTTGAGTTGTATGTAGTTTGAGATTATCGGTTTGTTGTTTACCCATTTAATGTCGCCGAGGTACTTGGCATAGTTGCCCCATACGGCCCAGTAGAACATCGCATCTATCTGAGGTTCAAGCATATATGGCATGTATACTTCGGGCGTCTCAAAAGCATTGCGATCGAGTAAAAGAACAGTGGAAAGGTCAAGGTCTGCCATGTAATCAGCCAGACGTGCGGCGCTTTTGGCAAGCGTTGCCGATGAATAGAACGAAGGATAACTGTATCCGGGGGAACCGACGGCTATGAAATTATCTTTAGCGCCAGCAGTATTGGTTGCGGTTTCATATCTGTACTCGATGTTGACCTGACCCATGTCTCTCATGCTTGGGCTAAGCGTCCAGCCTATTGAAGTCAAGCCGCGATAAGGGCTCGCCCACCAGTTTGTGTTCCAGCAGTATCCGGCGTTGTGCCAGCCCATGTTGTCGCCGTCCGACCAGACGAAACAAACGTAATGCGTGTTTTCTGTTGTAACTATATCGGAGTCGATCTGCTGCTGTAAGGGCCAGTTGTCAGGCTCTCTAAACGACGAATATAAAGCGGTGTTATGGACTGAGTTTATCGCAGCCCAGAACGTATCATGCAGCGAGTTGTCAAGCGTCGATGGCAGTTCACCATAGCTTTCCTCGGGCCATCCGAATACCGGGGAGTCGTCATCCAAGTCATCAAGAAAAGCGTACCTCAGCGATGTTGCTCCATCTTCACGAAAACAGACCGCGCCGGTGGCAGTGGCGTATTCATTCAGCATGGCGACGTAACCACCTGTTGTGGCAGAGTCAATTGCGATATCCTTTCGGTGCCATGTCGGCCACCAGTTATCGTATATCCATTGGTTGCCGTAAGCGGTAACATCTATCGCCATCGTCAGGCCGTTGGCGATAGCCTGGCTTTGCATCTGAGCGTCCACTATAACTGCGTTGTATGTATAGGACGCCATCCTTGCTGCCATTAGTGATTCGGGGTTGTTTTCGAGGTCGAAGAGAATGTATTGCCCGCTAAAATCGGTTTTGAAATGATCTATCAGCCACCAGATGTCATTAGGAGATGCGACATAGTTATATGTGACAGACCGTTTGCTTACGATCTGATCGAAATTGTTTTTGTAGTCGGTCCATGTCTCAATGTGTATGCCTTCGGTGTTTGCATTTTTCAGCATAAGGCCTTGCAGAGATTCCAGCAGGATCATCTGTCTGGAATATTTGCTGCCATTAGAAACGTTTCCGAACTGACCTGTTCCGCCTGCATATACCAAGTGCGTGGCGTTGCCGTTGTTAGCAGTTGGCGGCGTTCCCTGAACAGGTGCCGTTGTAAAGCTATGTCCCCATGCGTCATCGTCGCCATCTATCATGGTACGGACTGCACCGAGAGTGTTGTAGAAGCCTGTGTCATCCAACCAAACATCGAAACTTCCACTAAGTCCCTTAACCTGAAGTATACCTCCTTTGGACCAATCCATGCCATCGTATGTTGTCATGAAGGAAACAGGTATGCTGAAATGAAGCCACTGTCCGGTGGGGTTGGAACCAAGATCAAATTGGTATCTGCCCAAGCCGGAGTAAAAAGGATCTTCGTAAAAGTCAAACTGTATTTTTGTATCCGTCGCAGGTTCATCAGAACTTACAATGTATATATCGAATTCAAATGTATCAGCCGACGATACATCGCCAATATGGTTAGTCATATCCGCGATCTTGTTGCCAAGTCCATCATCGTATGTAACCACACGATAGACATGCGAAGGAGGCGTAAGGACTGGGTAATAAGTTTCATTGACCTCATCATAAGCTGATGCGTGCTGAGATGCCGTAGTCAGGCACAGCACAACTGCCAAAAGCATTAGGGGTTTATTATTTAACATTTAAAATATTTACCTAAATATTAATCAAGCCACTGATAAACGAATTCTTTGAAATCTTTCATGTCAACTTTTCCGTCATCCCACAGATCGGCTAATGAGTCTGTGATGTCCAGCCAGTCCTGTGAGAAATGTGCGAAATCTTCAAAGTTTACTTCGCAATCATCGTTGATGTCAGATTTGATCGGGGCAGTACCGCAAGGCGAAAGATTCATGTAAATTTGTTCGATCAGTTCATCCGGAGTTACAACTCGAACATCAGAATCGAGATTGGCTACAGTTATCGCAATTTCATTCATCGGCTGATAACCGAAACTCCATGCGTGAACCATGACAAATGTGTAGCCGTCAGGATCAGACGGATCGGTCGGCAGAGAGTTAATAGTGCTGGCAAGTTCCAGCCCGCTGCTGCTTAGACCGGCATACGCTCCGCTTTCCCAAAGGGTGTATCTGCAAGGGACGAACGGTTTACGGTCAAACCAGTAAATCCGTTCGGCACGATCAATATCAGCCATTCTCCCATACCTTGCATAATCGCCATTAACATCGAAGAAGAAAACACCTCTTACAGGATCAAGGCGGGTATACTGGTGAGCTACATCGTAATATGATGCATATGTTAATTCCGCCGGCCAGAAATGATCGCTGACAACAGTAGTACGCTGTCCGGATCGCTCCATTAGCTGGCCTAGTTTACGTGTGTGGTTTTCAAGATCAGGGAACTGGCTTGCATACGAATAGCCCAGCCCTGAGCATGTTGTAGAAAAGCTGTCTGTTTCATAAGCCATGTCATACCAGTAGTCCATTACGCTTGGAGCAAGCTCCATAAAACTAGCGGGCAGGCCCCATCCCATCGGGAAGTTGCCCCTGTTAGCGTTTGCAAAATAATTAGGGCTTACATGCCAGCCGTAAGCTCCGAGCTCTGTGCCCATGTTATCCATATCGCTCATCATAAAGCATACGTAATGAACGTTGTCTTCGGTGGTATAAGTGTTGTCTGCATTTTTCGGTGCCAGTACCATGCCAGGTACATTTTCTCCTACCGCAGCCATTACGCTAACATTACATACAGCGGCGGTAGCACCGGTATATAAGCTGTACTGGCTGTGGAAGGATGTCGCTCCTAATTCACCCGGAGCAGCCGGATCGTCCCAGCCCCAAATGTGTGAATTGTCAATCACGCTGTCAAGCACTTCGGCGGTAAGAGCATAATTGCTATCCCACCACCACATCAACTTTTGAGCCGTGGCGAAATCACGCATATAATACGCACTGGCATCTAAAGCAATATTAGGCTGTTTCATCATGATGCCGTTATGGTTAAATTGATCCCAGTAGTTTTGATATACCCACTGGCAATTTTTGCCCCTGGCATCAAGCACCTTTGAAAGCCCATAACTTTGGATCGTTGCTTCAAGCGAAACGTCAACCATTACTGCCTGCAATATCCCAGCCATCGAGCTAGCTACCAGCATTGACTGCTGATCGTTGATGTCATAGAGAATATAGCCAGATAAGCTGCTGCCATAAGTATTAAAATAATAAAATATCGAATCGCTTCTAATGTAAGTTATGCCGTAATCACTTACCAGATGATCAAGGTATTCTGTTCTGCCCTCATCAATATATATTTTAGGCTTTGTTTGTGCAAGGATACCCTGAAGGGTTTGCATCATCAAAAATTCTGGATTATTTAAACTACTTTTTCGGATCACCTGCAAGCTATCCATTGGCTCGACCTGCAAACCTAAGGGATATAATTCTCTGTACACAAATATGTCATCTATGAGAAATTGTCCCTGTGTGCTGCCGTCATCATTGACATCAGTTGATATAACTATATCGAACTTAGTTGTCCCCGCTGGGAGCATAAGCTCGTGTTCGTAGCTAAGCCATGCATCGTTTGTCAGCTCCAACTCATAAGAATTGCCACCAAGGTAAGTGTCGAATTTATCAAAACATCGCAGGTCTGCGTAGCTGCTTTCGGCTGCCATCGTACTGCCTGGAAGCGATTTGAAACTATATCCGAATTTGACAACCTGCAGGGCATCGATCGGCATAGTAATACTTCTAATGTCACTGTGTGTGCCGGCGGGGCTTAATCGAAAACATTTCGTTCCGACGCTGGCAGTTTCATTTAAAATATCAGCATTAGCTGCATAGTACCAGTCCGTGAAATCCTGCTCTGCATAAGGATTACTGATCAGGTTATGATGTTCATTGTAAGCATCTACGCTTACTGGTGGCGGTGGCGGCGGTGGCGGCGGTGGTGTGATCGAATCTTCTACGATAGTTGCGTCATCAATATATATTGTGCCCGCTACCCCGTTCCATGCCCCGTCCATCTGGAAAATTCCAACAGATGAGATAAGTGCCTGTGCTTTGGTCATCGAAGTTGGGGTGTGCCAGCTCATATCTGCAAAATTAATCGAAAGATGCTGCCAGCCGCTAAAATTAATCGTTACATCCTGATACAGACGCCCATCATCGTACGGGTCAACATAAAATGAAAACCTTATGAGTGCGCCGCTGCCGTCACCATATACGTCAACATCGAAACTCGTAGCTATGCTTAGATCGACAGGCGTTGAAAGGTACAGGTTGGTCAAGTCAAATACGGATAGAAAGACAACCCTAGTGACTGGATCGGTGATAGTACCGGGCGGGTCAGTATAGTTGACGGTTGGCATGTTTCCGGAATATACCCCATACTGAACATCACCTGAATCGAGAACAACATCACCAAAACACAATCCTGTCGCTGTTAATACTAGTATCAAAATCAGAGAATTTTTAAACACAGTCACCACCACCCAAACTTAATAAAAGTAGAAGCAGGCCGAAAAGACCTGCTTGTTAATTTTAACTATTATAAAGAAAACAAAATCTAGAACGGAGAATAATAGGGGCCATTTCCATTCACTACGAATCCCCCCTGGTCTGTCCAGTAGTACCACGGATTCAGCTTAAGGCTTGAAATTCTCTTGGACTCAATTGCACCGTCAAGGGTTCCAACGACAGTGAACCCGGAAACACCGGCAAGACTGTAATCAGCGTCAAGTGTAATCTTTTCATAGCCGCTTCTACCATGCATAACATCCATGCCTAGCCCAACACCATGAGTATTTGCTCTGTCAGTTACCAGCACAGAGTTGCCGCTGTCCGACATGGTACTTGGAGAATGCCATCTAATATTTATATTTTCATTACCTCGCCCCGAAAGTGAGTCCCAATCCCATTTCTCGGTTTCAAAACCTGCGAGATAATTATAACCTAATCTCACATAAGTCAGCGGGGAGTAAATAACCGTTTTGAAAGTTCGCATTTCTCTAAAGGCAAAGTCCATATATTCATAAGGGCTTTTTTCCATCTCAGGGCACACAAAGACCACCCCAGCCTTGGAGTTTGCACATCGCCTGGCCCATTCGGCTATATCCGACGGTGATATGCTAAGTACACTCTCATCAGCAGGCAATCCGGGTATATCAGTTATGTACTGTGCCATCTTGAAAAATTCATCGATATCAATGCCAATAGCATCGTCCTGATCCATCATTGGTCTATGGCCTCCGCCCTGAGGCAGAGTTCCCTTAGCGTCGTCGGCGGCATAAAGTGTAGCTGCCATGTGAATAGATTTTATCCTTGTTGAACAGATAATTCGTCGTGCCTGAGATTTGACTTTTTGCAGCGCGGGCATAAGGATCGACAGCAGCAATGCAATAATCGCAATTACGACGAGAAGTTCAATTAGCGTAAAACCTTTTTTTTGTTTTTGCATTTTTCAATCCTTTTCTAATATTATAACTCCGGCTGCTTTTAATTGCAACCGGAGTTATAATTAATTAGGTTTTAATTGCCAACCCAGAATTTCGCCAGAACTGCGAAATCTCCAAGGCTAACAATACAATCATCATTAAGATCCATAACCGGCTTACTGCTGCCGCAGTTCGGGATGCTGTTTACAAGAACAATATCATCAAAGTCAATTGTTCCGGATCCGTATCCAATTCCCGCCTGGCCTACTGCACCGAAGAAGTAACCTACAACATTGTCGAGGTCCGCTTTGGTTCCACGAGTCAGATTGTCAAGGTCGATAATCCACTTTGTCCAGCCAGTCGGGCTCTGCGTTGAACCGTCAGGATCGTCGATCCAGCTCTCGGCTTTAATGCTGCCCTGTGCAATCGTACCATTGTAGAACTTGATATAAAAAATATCTTCCAGGCTGTTTCCGGCATGACGATTCATCCAGACATGCATCTCGTTATACTGTGTCAAGTCAATACCTGCACCCAGGACTGTGTTGAACTCGGTAATGACCAGTACTGAGCCTGAGTTGTCATAATCCCATCTCACTGCCTTGCTACCACTATGAGTCTGACCTGGATCGGTGATAAGAGTGATCGTTTGACTTCCAGTGCTTGGATATGTTCCGGATGTCTCGGTCCATACAAGATCAAGAGCAGCCTGGTTGGCATATCCCTCGAAGTCGTCCATTCCAACGTCCGGGAGCAGTGCCTGGAAATCATTGTTCAGCCACTGAGATGCCATTACCCGAAGTTCATCAGGTCCTGGCTTCCAGTCACAATCCGGCTCAGCGGACCAAACACTTACGTTATCAAAGTATGCAAGCTCGGCGCCATCCCACCTGAGGAATACATCAACAAGATCAGCATCAGGATGCACAGGATACTTACCGCTTACCGTTGTCCACTGTCCTTCTGTCAAAGGAATAGGTATAGTCGTCCAATCAACATATGCTCCAGCGTCCGAATCATAGAAACGAACCTGTGCATACGATGCAGGAGGTGCAGCAGCACCAACTGCTGTCTTTACGTCAAAGCTGTAAATAACATCCTCTACACCAGATGTTGAAGCTGCATTATGGACGATTTGGCTTACGCCACCGGTATCACATTGCAGTGAATACGTTCCTTCGCTTGCCTCCGTATCAACAACAGTTACAAAAGTAGTTGTATGCCAGGAAGTTGTATCTCCGGATTCAAAACCGTTGTTAGTATCGGCAAACAGGTCATCAACCGCTACCAAGTCACAGTTTGTATCGTAAAGCTCAATTTCATCGATTAAAACAACACCATCTGCAAAGCCATGTATTTGCAATGATACAACAAAATCCAATACTTCAACACTCGGATCGCCAGGTGTTACAACTTCTTCGACAACCTGAACCCATGCACCATCTGTCACAGGCAGTTCAAAATTAGTACCACCAATATAACGGGCATACCCATTTTCCCATGTCCTGAAGTCTGCTCTTAAACCTGCAGGGTCAAGCAGATTGAAGCCCGGCATCGTCTTATACCAGAATTTCAGAAGGTACGGCTCATTGGGATCCGTTGGGATCGCAAGAGACCGGATCTCGCACCCTGTGAAAATATCATCAGTATTGTCAAGTACAAAACTGTCCGTGCCTGGATCTGATACATCGGTATCACTATGATCTTCATAGACAAAATCACTTATAGTCAATGGCAGCACTGGCGGTGGGGTAGCGCCATAAAACCAACTCTGAAGATCGATTTCTGACTCTGCATCGCCATTCTGGATTAGATTTACATCACTATACGAAAGTATTTCGATCGTAAGTTTGGCATTATCGATATAGATCGTCCCTGGAGTGGCTCCATAAGGACCGCCCAGTTGGAAAATGCCAACGCTTCCTTCAAGGCCTTCTTCTTGTGTCATTGAGCCCATAGTGTACCATGACATATCGGCAAGGTTGACAGTGATATTCTGCCAGCCGGTAAAATCGATCGCTACATCCAGGTAAAATCGGCCGCCATCGTATGGATAAACGTAAAAATTAAATCTGATATCTGTATTGCTGCTGTCGCCGTATACATCAACACTAAAAGTTGCACCGAGGCCAAGATCCTGTTCCGATCCGTCATTCATATTGGACTCACGGTGGCTTGCCAACAAATCGATTTTCGTAGCCGGGTCGGTAATGGTACCGTCGGTATAATTGACGGTTATTGCAAGGTTGCCTGTATAGGCCGCCTTTTGCACATCACCGGAATCATAGATTACCTCATAACTACCGGCAAAACTGGCACCGGCAAAAATAGCCATGATTGCAAAGATAATAAACATTTTTTTTCTCATAATATAACTCCTATATAAGGATCTCAACTCCGTTAAGAATAGCCCGGCCCTATTGACCACAACAAGGCCGGACTACATTTTTCTGTACTTATTTCTTCCTTCTTAATAAACCAATGCAACCCATTCCAAGCATTGTAAGTGTCGCAGGCTCTGGAACAACAATGGATATGTTGTCAAGGATCGCAACGCCTGGAACTGCATTCCATGGACCGTTGTACTGAATGATGTGTTTTGGCGATGTCAGTGCTTCTGCTTTTGTCATCGCTCCTGGTGTATACCATGCAAAGTCAGCAATATTTAAAGAAAAATGCTGCCAACCTGTGTGGCCCAGCACGAGGTCCTGATAAAGGCGACCGCCATCATACGGATCAACATAAAGCGAAACGCGAAGATGTGTTCCACTGCCGTCACCATAAATATCCACCTCAAAACTTAGTGCATCAGCCAAAGCTGCCGGTGGGATATTAGCAACATCAGGGTAGAAATTGGTTTCTGTAAAACCAGCACTTAAATCAAACTTCGTGGCTGGATCGGTAATGGTTGGGTCGGTGTAATTCGTTGTAAAAGCACCACCGTTATAGAGACCATTTTGGAAGTCACCACTGTCGAGCAATATTGCGCCAAAACTTACGCTGGCACACATGCTCAGTACTAATAAAGCAATTAATCGTTTTTTAATCATCTTTCCTCTTCCTTTCGTAAAATAGATACTAAATAATTTTCACGTTTTCCTCCAAAACTTTCGCAGCACCGCTGCGAATTCAAGCATCGTTACCGCTGATACCTGTACAACACAATTCCTTCATAAGCTCCTCCTCTTAAAACTGCTTACCGTTTACACACACACACACACACACACCAAAACAGGTTTTATTACCATGAACGCCATGGCAGTTATTTATAATGTAATTATTTTGGCAAACTACTTTGACGCACGATAAGATTCACCGGTAAAATGCGATGGATCGCGGCATCAAGATTGCCGTCTATCATTTCTTTTAATATAAGGGACCCTTCGAAGCCTAGTTTTTCCGGGCTTTGCTCGACGGTTGTAAGTTTTGGGCTAAGGTTCTCTGATAAAGGCATATTACCAAATCCTGCGACAAATACGTCTTTCGCTATCTCAAGCCCCTTTTTAGCCGCTGCTTTATATACAGCACTGGCTTCGTAGTCGTTACTGGTGAATATGCAATAGGTGTCCTCTTGGTGTTCTTCAAACATCTTGGTAGCAGATTCTACCAACTCGGCAAATGCAAACGGACGAGATGATGACATCTTTTCTTCACTCGGTATGGTGCTGATGCAGTATTTGTCGGTGTCGAAATAGCCGTGTTCGTTCATTGCGTTAAGCCAGCCGAGATGACGGTTTTTACATGAGCTTGGAGCTTTGGTCTGCCCAAGATAATAAACAGGTTTCCTGTGGGTAGTTAAGAGGTGATTGGCTGCTTGGTAAGCACCGCCAAAATCATCACACGTAACAGAACTGATGTTGTCGATACCAGGGATGGTACGGTCAAGCAGTACGATCTTTACACCATCGTCAACGAGTGCCTGAAGTTCGTGTTTGTACTCTTCCATTTCAAACGGCATCATAAGAACGCCGTTAGCACTATGTGATACGGAAGACAGCCCGTCTAGAAGACGTTTGTGACTTTTCATCGCATCTAATATGACCAGATCGTGGCCATCGTTTGTATTCTCACAAAAACGCCTGACGCCCTCGGAAATAGCTCCGCAAAAAGCATTGCCTTCCCAGCGGACGTAAGCGATTGCCAATCTTTTATTAATTACCGCGCCTGAATTCTGCTCGTATAAGATCAGGCCTTCTTCGCTTAACTTAGTAAGCGCCGAGCGAACAGTTCGATAATTAGCCCCAAAACCTTTGCTCATCTCGCTGATTGTAGGGAGCTTTTTGTTCGCTGAGGGATTGTCATTGATGTGCTTGCGCAAGAATTCATAGATGTCTGCTGAACTCTTACGGCCGCCTTTGCCGTTCTCTTTTGCTATTCTCTTAATAAGTTCCAAAACGTCCTCCAACATTGAACCTCTCGTAGTTGTACATAATATAATACAATCTGAATACAATTGCAAGAACTTTTTTCAATAATAATTGTATTTTTATGTGTGCAAGATGATTTCCATAAAAACACGTAATACCGTTATGTCTTTGCACTCTAATGACTTACACAGAGTTCTGCGATCAAAAAGACAAGCCGGCCCAACTTTAAAATATCGTACAATATTGCACTGTGATGTTGAAAATCATCCGATCTGAGTCGTATTTTCATGTTATTTTGTTACAATCCACTTTCTAGGTGCATATTTCTATGTTTGCAGGCCGTTTTGGGTATGCTGTTGCATTTTTGTTCAGTCGTGAATATATTTAGCCAGTTTCGTATAACTTACCGTATAACTTTTGACATTTAAGGTGAGACAGATTAGTATGCGATGATACAAATCGGACTCGTAAATAGTTATACGATAAAAAGTTAAGAGTTGTAACATGCTTCAATCAATGGGCTTACAAATGCCCCGGCTTCTCCTCCGAAGCCAAAGGTTACAGGTTCGAATCCTGTCGGGGATATTGTTTCACAAAAAGACCGTTTTTAAGTGTTTACTAAGGAATAACATCATATGCCTCCAAAATTTATATTTGAAATGAACGACGTCTGCAAGAGGTACGGAGATAAGGAAGTTCTGAAGGACATATCGTTATCATTTTTTTATGGGGCCAAGATCGGCGTTATAGGAGAGAATGGCTCCGGCAAAAGTACACTGCTGAAAATAATGGCGGGTATCGATAAGGATTTTCATGGCGATACAAAGCTCGCTTCCAAAATGAAGGTGCGGTATGTCGCCCAGGAACCGCAGCTAGAGATGGATAAGAATGTCAGGGAGAACCTTCTTACCGCCATCAAACCTACATTGGACATGGTCGATCGTTTCAATGAAATATCACAACTGCTTTGTGAGCCTCAATCGGATGACGATATGCAAAAACTTCTTGACGAGATGGGCACTCTTCAGGACAAGATCGATGCTTGCGAAGGCTGGGAGACCGATCGTTTTATAGACATAGTTTCAGATGCGATGGTTCTGCCTCCTGACGACGCTCCGATCGGCATCCTTTCGGGCGGAGAGAGAAGACGAGTGGCCCTGTGTATGGCACTGCTCGAAAAACCCGATATGCTGCTGCTTGACGAGCCTACAAACCATCTGGACGCCGAGACCGTGCAATGGCTCGAGACCGCTTTAAGGGAGTATCACGGAACCGTGATCATCGTAACTCACGATCGTTATTTCCTGGACAATATCACCAAGTGGATACTCGAACTGGATAACGGGATGGGCCTGCCGTTTGAAGGGAACTATTCTTCATGGCTAAAACAGAAAGCGGATTTGCTTCGCGTGACAGAAAAGAAAGAATCGCAACGACAAAAAAGACTTCAGCGTGAATTGAACTGGATAAACACTTCTGTAAAGGCGCGTAACCAGAAAAATCAGGCACGAATCGATGCGTACGAAAAACTGGCAGGGCAGTCGGCTCCGGAAAAACGCGGAAGTGTACTGATACAGATACCCACAGGCCAACGGCTTGGTGAAAAGGTGGTTTCTTTTAAAGACGTATCCAAGGCATACGGCGATAATAATTTGATCGATAATTGCTCTTTCGAACTGCCCCCCAAAGCGATTGTCGGAATTCTCGGCCCTAACGGGATTGGCAAGACAACGCTTTTTAGAATGGTTGCAGATCAGGAGACCCCCGATTCCGGCACCATTGAGATCGGCCCAACAGTTTCTATCGGATACGTCGATCAGCACAGGGATGCCCTCGATGACAGCAAATCTATATTTGAAGAGATTTCTGGCGGCAAGGATCTGATTAATGTCGGAGGCAAAGAAACATCCTCGCGTGCATATATTGCAAAGTTTAACATAAAGGGGCCGCAGCAGCAGAAGAAGGTTTCTGCCTGTTCGGGCGGTGAACGTAACAGGATCCATCTGGCAAAGATGTTACGCAGAGGCGGCAATCTATTGCTTCTTGACGAACCGACTAATGACCTTGATGTGGACACTATGCGAGTACTGGAAGAAGCCATAATAGATTTTCAAGGTTGCGCAATGGTCATCAGCCATGACAGGTTTTTCCTCGACAGGATATGCACACATCTTTTAATATTTGAAGGCAACGGCCAAACCAAATGGTTTAGAGGCAACTTCGCAGCATACGAAGAAAAGGTACAAGCCGAAAATCCAGAGCGCCTTGCGCATCGCAGGAGTAAGTACAGACAACTAAAACTAAGATAGCCATGCCTTAATCTATACGTATGATCCTGCCGCTTTTCAGGATGTGATCCCTTCCGCTATAGGCAGATGTTACCATGACGCCGGAATACGTTACGAATGCCCCTGGTTTCAACTTTTTGAGTTTTGGGATCGCCTCATCGAGAAAATAAACCGTTACATTGCTTTTCGAAGATGCTTTGTGTTTGAACTTGGCATAGACCTTGTCGTTTTTTTGGGATATGCCAAGTTTAACAAGAGCACCCCTCCAAACTACGGTCTTGCCGATATCTTCGGGCCTCACCTGCCCAGGCTTGAGTTTGTTATTTTTAACTGCATCTTCGTAGACGGTGTCAATATTTTCAAAAGTCACCGTTTTGGGCTTGTGTACAAGCACCGATTTCCTGCGGGTTTTGGTTGAACCTTTCCATGTCATTTTTTTGCCGATAACGACTTTCTCAGATTTTACACCTAGTGCAATAAATACGCCGCAAAGGGTGATAAGAATTACAGCGGTGATTTTTTGAGGGATGTGTTTTGACGTTGCTTTAAAATTGGTTTGGCATTGGGGGCAGGATACCGCTTTTCCTGCTACTTTGGTTATTTCAAAAACATGATTGCATAGCGGACATTTGGTTTTCATTCAACACCACCTTAACTTTAAGCTTAGCCATAGCATAGATGTGCCGGTTTCTCTCTCGGAGTATGGCTATTAGTGTTCATATTGATCATTCGATAATTTTACATACCCATTATCAAATTGCAAGAATCTTTTGAGAACTCGATAAAGTTCTGTTTTGAGGATTGGCTTGGTGAGATCTAATAAATCCGGGGTTGTTTCCCAAAATGGTGCGATTTGAGACCGCCGTGTGAGACAGCCTCAAATCGCGAAACGTAAACCGTAAACCATTATAAGGAGATATAGCTTTATATAGGGCCCATTATTATAAACGGACCGTTTTTAGGCCGCTTAAAAAATTAATTCGATCCAAACTCTCTTTTCCGTCGTCTCGAAAAAACCATCCAGCCTGTTCTCTAGTCTTGCGACATGAGAATCATTTATTTTCAAAGATCCAGACCAGCCGTTCCATCTTTGGAGCACTTGGGTAGCATAATTCTTGATCCATTCGTTTTTTTGCATTTTTTGCTTCCAAAATGAAACAAACTAACGTTTCTTATATCGGCCACAATGGTAGTGTTCAATAGTGGGGAAAACCCCCATTTTGACGTGGAAATTGTCCTATATTTAGGGGGTAATACAGGGGAAATACTTAGGCAACACAAGGCTTAACAGAGGAGTTGCGATGACAAATAGTTACGAAGTATTAGGCTGGGTGTGCCTGACATCCGTTAGCGAAATAAAAGATCAAACGAATGTCAAACCTTCTTTGATCGCATATTTTGTAAGACCGGCGATATTGTGGATATTAAGTTTTTCCATAATATGTTCACGGTGGGAATCTACGGTTTTGACGCTGACATGAAGTACCGGAGCTATCTCTTTAGTCGTATACCCCTCGGCGACCAGTTGCAGAACTTCACGCTCACGACTGGTAAGCCCGTCGCCCTTTGCCCATTTGGGATTTGTAAGCATCTTAACATAATCGCCAAA
>SDBV01002624.1_pt1 | contig 26810 bp, 19 predicted proteins | sample 2277081 | NCBI WGS metagenome assembly SDBV01 (sample SAMN10402039, study PRJNA504765) | marine sediment metagenome | isolation source: marine sediment core GS10_PC15, 223 cmbsf | place: Arctic Ocean: Southern Knipovich Ridge | collected 2010 | reverse complement strand
GATTGTGCTTAAGATGCCTTCTCTGAAAGAGGGTATCGATTCCTGGAAAAAGATCCTTTATGTAGCACTTCCTGCGGGAGGGACAAATATCATCATCCCGCTGACAATCGGTGTTATTACCCGATTTGTCTCTGCGTATGGACCGGCAGCCGTTGCCGGTTTCGGCGTGGGCTCAAGAATTGAGATGTTCGCTCTGACGCCCATCTATGCACTCGCGTCTGTACTCATTCCTTTCGTCGGACAGAATTGGGGCGCTGGAAACACAGACCGGGTAAGGCAGGGAATAAGGCGCAGCTGGACGTTTTCCATCCTGTGGGGCGCATTGTTTTTCATCATCATTCTGTTTGCGGCCAGGCCCATTGCAGGGATCTTTAACCGGGACCCCGAGGTGACTTCCAGTATCCGCATCTATCTCCTGGTTGTTTCCATTTCCTATGGAATGCAGGGCATCTTTATGCTCTCCAACGCCGCTTTCAACGCTCTTAATAAACCCTTAAACGCAGCATTTCTTGCCCTTGTCAGGATGTTTGCTCTTTACATACCTCTTGCCCTTTTTGGTTCATATCTCATGGGCCTTAAGGGATTATTCGCAGGCGCATCGATCGCCAACCTGGTGACCGGGGGACTTGCCTTTTGGTGGCTCTACTCCTTAAATAACAGGTTGGGAAAGTTAAAATCAATGACAAGCTAAGAACGGGAGCCGGTCTCTTCGTATATCGTGACATTCCTATTCGGTTGGCAACGTCCGGAAACCCCCGCCGGAATGGGACAATTGACCCAATTAAAACATGGAATGATTACTGCGATGAAATTGGCCTCGTAAAGAGGACAGCTAACCGCTGCCTCGACCGCTCCCGGGTTCAAACCGCAAAATCAGCAAATCAAAGAAAAAAAATCGATGAGATAATCGAAATGATCTTGCCTGCGAGTTCATAAGGCTAATAGATGGGCTTCAGCCCTACACTAAAGATCCGCTCTTCCAGTCGTTGCCCGTCCCACAGCCTAAAAACTGTTGACACGCCTTCTGTGATCAAAGCATACTGTGGCACAATCAAGGCACATTCACCAGGCGGTATGGCATGGTAAAGGTAAAGATCATAGGTGCAGGAGGTTTCGGTGGCGTTGGTGCTGTCGAGCTGCTGACACGTCATCCGGAGGCGGAGATCGTCTGCCTGCAGGATATCACGGACATAGGAACCCCTATCAGTGCGCTCTACCCTCATCTGGCAGGATACTGCGATCTGGAGATCGTGGACGGAGAGGGTCAACGGGCGAAAGAGCCGGTGGATGTGGTCTTCCTGGCCACACCCGATGGGGTGGGAATGAAGATTGCACCACAGTACATCGATGCAGGCGTAAAGGTCATAGACTACAGCGGGGATTTCAGATTCGATTCCCAGGAGGACTATACGGAGTACGCAGGTCGAATCGGCCGTGATAAGGTGCACGCTTCTTCGGCGCTCTTGGAACAGAGCGTTTACGGCCTGACGGAACTTCACAGAGGCGACATCAACCGTGACCGCATGATCGTGGGCAATCCGGGCTGTTTTGCCGTAAGCTGCCTCCTGGCATTGGCCCCGGCAGCGGCGAAGCGGTTGATCGAGCCCAGAAGCATTATCTGCGACTGCAAGACCGGCGTGTCCGGTGCGGGAAAGAAACCCAACGCGGCCTTTCACTACCCCGCCCGTTACGAAATGATGAACGCCTACAGGCTGACCGGGCATCAGCACGTATGCGAAATCGAGCGGGAGCTCAGCCTGCTCGCCGGGCAGAGTGTCGTGATCACCTTCACGGCCCAGGTTGTACCAGTGTGCCGTGGCATCATGTCATCGGTCTATGCTGATCTGAAAAGCCCTACCAAGGGCGAGGAGTTGGTAGACGCCTATCGCGAATACTACACCGACGAACCTTTTGTCAGGGTATTGGACCGCAAGGCTGTGGTGGGTTCCATGCACGTACGCGGCACCAACCGGTGCCTTCTTGTCGTCGATGTCGATGAGAGGGTCAACCGTCTCAGGGTGATTTCCTACATCGATAACCTGGTCAAGGGACAGGCCGGCTCCGCCGTACAGAACATGAACCGGCTTTTCGGTTTAGAAGAATCCACCGGTTTCACCGCGCCCTCCCAGTATCCCTGATCAAAGGGAAAGCCGCTTCAATCCATAGCCAAGGAGAGACAGTATAAATTTGCACACCCTTTTGCAGGAACGTGAAGCACAGGGCAGGCCGATCCGGGTCGGGCTGATCGGCGCGGGCAAGTTCGGATCCATGTTCCTTTCCCAGGCTCGCCTGATTCCGGGCATTCAGGTTGCCGGCATCGCGGATCTGCAGATCGAGAGGATCCAAGCCGCACTCACAAAGACCGGCTGGACCGATGAGTCCATGCAGGTCGCGCACTCTGAAGCCGAGGTAAACGACCTGTCCGCCGCAGGGCTCATCGCCATGGTCGAGGACTCCTCACACCTCATCGACGCGGAGTTGGAAGTGATCATCGAGTGCACGGGCATTCCGGAGGTGGGAGTGCGGCACGCCCTGAGAGCCTTCAACCGTGCTAGCCATGTGATCATGGTCAACGTGGAGGCCGACTGCCTCGTGGGTCCGCTCCTGCAGGAGAAGGCGAAATACGCCGGTGTCGTCTACAGTCTCGCCTACGGCGATCAGCCGGCCATCATCTGCGAGATGGTCGACTGGGCCCGGGCGTGCGGGTTCGAAGTCATGGCAGCGGGCAAAGGGACCAAATATCTTCCCGAATACCACCACTGCACGCCCGACACGGTTTGGGACTACTACGGATTCACCGAAGAACAGCTCGCTCAGGGGGACTTCAATCCTAAGATGTTCAACTCGTTTCTCGACGGCACAAAATCGGCAATCGAGATGGCAGCCGTCGCAAATGCGACCGCTCTGGTACCTCAGCCAGAGGGGTTGAGCTTCCCACCGGTCTCGGCACGCAGTTTGGCCGACACGCTGAAGCCAAAGAAGGACGGAGGATCCCTCACCAGAAGCGGAACGGTGGAGGTCATCTCCTGCCTGGACCGGGGCGGCTCACTGCTGGAAGACGATCTGCGATTCGGAGTGTTCGTTACATTCAAGGCCCCTACCGAATACGTGCGCCGATGTTTTGCCGAGTACGGCCTGTACACGGACAGCTCGGGTCTCTACGCGGGTCTCTACCGCCCGGCCCATCTCATCGGTCTCGAGCTCAGCATCAGCGTGGCTTCCGCAGCTTTGCGGGGGGAGCCGACAGGGTCTGCGAGGGGATTCGTTGGTGATGTCGGCTCGGTTGCCAAAAGGGATCTCCGTCCCGGTGATGTGCTCGATGGTGAAGGCGGCTATACCGTTTACGGTAAGCTCCTCCCTGCAGGGCATAGCCTCAGCAAAGGTGTACTGCCCCTGGGGCTGGCCTCAGATCTCAAAGTCAAGCGCCCGGTTGCCGCTGATGGGTGGGTCTCCTATGACGACGTCGAGACCGACCCGCACAGCATGGTATTGAACCTGCGACAGGAAATGGAAGTCAAGTTCAGGCATCAGTAACCGAGAGGCTCGTCGACCAGCACAACGGTCGCGTTGGCCATAGGTGGCGCCCGGTGAAGAATCGTCATTATATTACAGATCCGCTCCTTTGAATCGCAGTCCGAGCAAACCCCGGTCTGAGCGCAGGGAGTCTTGACTCCCAGCCTGTGGGCGTTTATGGCCGCAGCCGTGTTCCTGGCCCGGTCTATCGCGGCATGCACATCCTTTACGATTTTGTTGGTTCCGGTAACGATGATGACTCTCTTCGGTCCAAAGATCATAGCGGCTACCCGCTGACCTCCTCCATCGATGTTGACAAGCTCTCCCGTCTCGGTAAGGGCGTTGGTACTGGTGATGAAGACATCGGAGTTCAGCTGATGCCTCCGCACCTCTGTGATCTCTTCTTTAGAGGCGCCACTGGCCCGGGCCACCCAGTGGTCGGCGAGCTCGTGACCGCGCCTTTCAAGCTCCTCGGGCAGACCTAGCTGCCGTACTGTGACCGAACCCCCAAATCCCACCACGGCCCCTTCCGGTATCAGCTCCAGGATTTTGGTTGCCGCCTCCTCCTTTGACGATACGCTGATCGTGTTGAAGCCATTCTTCGACAATGCCTTGGCGGTCCTGTCTGCAATGCTCTTGCGGTGCCATTCAATGTGTTCCATAGTAAAAGCTCTTCCTCCATTGTTATTAATGATAGAATTATGAATCGTTTTATCTTTGACCCGGGTTACTTTACACGATTGCAGAAAAACTAAAAAGTAAAGCATATCGTTGGAGGAGCGGAAAGATGAAAATTAAGGCGTTGAAGAGTTTTATCCTCTCTAAGGGCAAGAGCAATTATTTCTTTGTGAAGGTGGAGACCGATGAGGGGCTCTACGGCATCGGAGAGGGGGGGCTGGGGTGGCGGACCCGGGCCATGGCAGCGGTCTTGAGGGACTTTGAACCGGCCCTGGTGGGACAGGATCCCTTTCGCATAGAGCATCTCTGGCAGGTGATGTTTCGCGGAGGATTCTTCCCCGGCGGCCTCGTGCAGACCGCCACACTGAGCGCTGTTGATATCGCCCTGTGGGACCTTAAAGGAAAGGCCCTGAAGGTCCCGGTGTACGAGCTTTTGGGCGGACGCACCCGGGACAGGGTGGTCTGTTATCCCCACAATACCCCGAATGGTTCCATCGAGGATCTGGTTCGAAGCTGCAAAAAGTCCGTGGAGGAGGGTTGGAAATTCGTGCGTTGGGGGCTTACGGATCCCCGGGGAGGGGATGGAACCTTCGAACCTTCCCGCGCGGTTCGTCACGGCATCGAGCAGGTGGAGGCCGTGAGGGAAGCCATTGGGCAGGAAATCGAGCTAACGGTTGACGTGCACACCCGGTTAGATCCGGCTGCGAGCATCGAGTTCTGCCGGGCCGTGGAGCCCTACCGTCCCTTTTTCATCGAGGATCCCCTTCGAAGCGAGAACCCCTCGAGCCTCAGGAACCTGCGTCAGCGGACCTCAGTGCCGATTGCCGTGGGCGAGCAGTTTGCCAGCAAGTGGGCCTTCAGGGAAGCCATCGAGCAGGAGCTCATGGACTACTGCCGGGTAGATCTCTGCATCGCCGGCGGATTAACAGAGGCCCGCAAGATCGCCGGATGGTGTGAAACCCACTATATCTATCTGGCTCCCCACAATCCGCTGGGTCCCGTATCCACAGCCGCCTGCCTGCACCTCTGTCTCTCCTCGCCCCTTGTAGGAGTGCAGGAGCTGGCGCGACCGCCCATGTCGGTGTTGACTGACGTTATTCCCGCTCAGGTCCCCTTCTCTGACGGATACCTGCAGATACCCGAGGGTCCGGGGCTGGGAATTGAGTTCGACGAGGAAGCGGCGCTTCGGCTCGAAGCGGCTCAACCGGGAAAGGGTGTCGGTTACACACGGGACGACGGCTCCTACACCAACTGGTAGAAGGTTCCAATGATCGGTGGAATGCCGCACCGATCCGCAGGTGGTCGGCCAGATCCAGGCGATCTGCAACTATCTGGTCGGAAAAGATGTCCTGGAGCGAGAGCTCATCTCCGAGGACATCAAGAGGGCTCTCATGATCGACGACTCCTGCGCCTCCCGTTTACAAGGACTACCGAGACGGATTGGATGCCACCAACGGAGACGGATGTGCAGAGGTGCCCGAGCTCGGCGTCGAATACGACTGGGACTTCATCATGAAACACCGCGTCGGGGGAGTGGAGTTCAAATAGAGTCCAGCGCCACCGGCTTTCCGATCTCGGCTGATTTTAACGCCCCCTGAATGAGCCGGGTGTTGAGAAGCCCGTCCCTGCCGGTGGCCAGAGGTGTGGCACCGCTCTCGACGCAATCGATGAAATGATAGATGCTCTCCACGGCAAATCCCATCTGCCTGCCGTGGATCTCGGGCGTGATGAGCATGTCCTCGAAGGGACTTTGGGGAACCCCTCGCTGTGTCTCGGCCGAATACTTGGCAGAGACACGGTGGTGGGTTGGGTCGAGGTAGATGACTCCCCCGGTTCCGACGATCTCACATTTGTGGTCGATGTTCGACGGGGCGCTGCGGGGAAGGATCCACAGATTCTCGACCACGGCCAGAGCGCCATCTTCAAACTCAACATGGGTCACAAAGAGATCCGGCGTCTGAATGCCCATTCCGTGGAGTACTCCCTCCCGCCTCTGGCAGAATACCCGGACGGGTTCCTTGCCCATGAGCCAGCAGGTTGTATCCAGGGAGTGGCTTCCCAGGAACCACATAACGGACGACCGTCCCGCCCAGGGAAGCATCTCCATCGGGACATAGGTCGTGTTGCTCAGCCTGTAGTAGATGTACCGGATGTCTCCCAACTCACCGGCGAGTATAGCCCGCCGGGCGTGATGGTAGGGAGGGTTCCATCGGTTGTGCCAGTCCACCATCAGGATGACACCGGCATCGTCGGTCTTCTCGACCATACGACGGCATTCCTCGACCGTGGTTGCCAGAGGTTTTTCAACAAGAATGTGCATGCCGCGATCGGCCGCCTTCAACACGATCTCTGTGTGAAAGGGATCCGGAGTGACCACAGAAACCCCATCGAGATCCTCCCGCAGAAGCTCATCGACCTCCGTGAAGACCTTGGGCACGCCAAACTCTTTTGCAGCAGCCTCTGCGCGGTTTCGATCAACGTCGCAGATGGCAACGAGCTCCGCCGGGGGGTGTTGTGTGTAAGCCCTGATGTGCATCCTGCCCCATATCCCGGCTCCGATTACTCCAAAACGAGCCATGTTACTTCTCCCGTCACCAGTCCCGGATCGAGCCGTCAAGGGCTCGCAGGATGGGAATCTGCCGGTCTATCATCGGCGTTGCCTTGATAGCTTCCTCGTCCAGCTCCACACCGAGTCCGGGACCCTCCAGCGGCAAAGCATATCCATCCTTGACCTCCGGCAACGGATGTGCCACGACAAGCGGTTCGCCGCCCGACGCAGCGCCGCCCGGCTTCGTCACGTCCATACCTCCCCTGTTCACAAAGGGTGCCTCGAGGAGCTCGACGTTCGGGATGGCCAGGGCAGCGTGCATGCTCGCTGCCGTGCCCAGAGCTCCCGCATTGTTGTGGATGATGAGGTTTATGTAGTAGGTCTCAGCAAAGGCGGCGATCTTCTTCATTTCGCTGATTCCGCCGCAGTGGCAAACATCCGGACGAATATAATCGACGTAGTTATTGGTGATGAGCTCTCTGAACTCCCACTTGCTATGACCCCGCTCTCCCGTGGCCAGGGGAATGTTGGTTTGCTGTCTTAGCTGGGCCATGACCTGGGGATTCTCGTGACGAAGAGGATCCTCTATGAGGAAAGGTCGGAAGGGTTTGAGCTCCTCGGCCAACTTGACCGCCCACTGTAAATCGTAGCGGCCGTGGCATTCCACGATGAGGTCCACGTCATCCCCGACAGCCTTGCGGATGGCCTCCATGTATTCAACCTGCTGCTTGACACCGCTGGCGTGGTCATGAATTCCTTGGGCGTCATAGGTGTGAAAACCCCGGAATCGGATCGCGGTGATGCCCCGGTCTGCCCGCTCTTTGGCCGCCGCCGCGATCTCCTCCGCGCTCATCCCTGCGGCGTGTCCGTATAGCCTGACCCGCTCCCGCGCAAGCCCGCCAAGGAGCTGGTACACGGGCACTCCCAGTGCCTTTCCCTTGATATCCCACAGCGCCATGTCGATGCCGCTGATTGCGGCGCCGGTTACGGGCCCGCCCCGCATAAAGAGACTTCGAAAGCACATCTGCCAGAGGTATTCGACACGCTGCGGATCCTCACCGATCAGATATTCCCGCAGATCCGTGAGCAGTCCCGCCGCTGCGCGAGGAAAGAAATGAATCGTCGCCTCGCCGTATCCCGTGACCCCGGCATCGGTCTCTATAACGACAAAGAGGGCGTTGCTTTTTCCGTCCATCGTGAGATGGTGTCTAACGTCAGTTATCTTCATACTGTCTCATGGCATTGTATGTTTGTTATAGGTGATTTTATACCCGACAGCTGGATATCTTACAAGGCCGGCACACCGCACTTTTGCACCAGTGTCAGCAGTCGCTTAGCATCCATAACACCGGAATCATAGTGTGAAGCCGCGGACATGGCAAGCCAAAGAGGGCGTGCGACCTCGACAACATCGGTGGCTTGACAAGTAAAATCCAAGCGGTTAGGTTTTTTACACTGTGGTTACGTTTTCCATACATAGGAGGGGCGAATGGAACGGCTAAAGACGAAGTATATGGGCCTGGAGCTGAAGAATCCGATATTGGCGGGGGCCTCGAGTCTTACATCCGATCTGGAAAAGATCAAAGAGATAGAGGAGTCCGGCGCAGGCGCTATCGTGACGGCCTCGCTCTTCGAGGAACAGATACAGCTGGAACGCCTCAAGTTCGAAGAGGATCTGCGCGAGAATGAAGGCTACTACGCGGAGATGCTCTCGTTTTTCCCGGAGATGAAGCACGGGGGGCCGGCCGAGCACCTCATGTGGGTCAAAAAAGCCAAGGAGACCGTGCGGATTCCCGTGATCGGCAGTCTGAATGCAGTCAATCGCGAGACATGGATCGAGTATGCCGGGCGACTCGAAGAAACAGGTGTAGATGGGATCGAGCTCAATTTCTACGCCTCACCCCGCGGGTTTTCTGATAAGGCCGTGAACGTGGAAAACGAGCAAATCGAAATAATCTCCGAGATCAAGAAAAAGGTCTCCATCCCCGTGGGAGTCAAACTGAGCCCCTTCTACACCAATCCCCTGGCCTTTATCAGAGTGCTCGACGAAATCGGGGTCGATGGCGTGGTGGTCTTTAACCGATTCTTCCAGCCTGACATCAGTGTGGACAAAGAGAAAAACACCTATCCCTTCAATCTCAGCTCTGAGGGAGACTACAAGCTGCCGTTACGATTTGTGGGTCTGCTGTACGGGAATCTGAAGGCCGGTATCTGCGGCAGTACCGGCCTCATGGGCGCAGAGGACGTAATCAAGATGATTCTTGCCGGAGCAGACTGCGTTCAATTGGCCAGTGTCCTCTACCGCAAGGGAATCGGGATTATCGCTGAAATCCTCGAGAAGACGGATAAATGGATGCAGGCCAAGGGATACGAAAACCTCGGCAGCGTGAGAGGAAAGCTGAGTCAGAAGAGCGGAAAGGATCCCTGGGCCTACACGAGGGCTCAGTACGCCAACCTTCTGCTCAGACCCCAAAAAGTCTTCGCAGATTGAGCTAAATCGCACGAGAAGCCACGACACAATTTAGATGCAGGGAACTAAGAATTTAGATGCAGGGAACTGAGAAGCGCCTTAACATATTCGAAAAATACCTTACCCTCTGGGTAGCCCTCTGTATAGGTGCCGGTATCCTCCTGGGTACCATTGCCCCACAGTTCGCTGTGGCGCTTGATTCGTTCTCGGTTTACGAGGTTTCGATACCCATCGCGATATGCCTGTTCTTCATGATGTATCCCATCATGGTAAAGATCGACTTCCAAGAGGTCATCAAAGCCGGCAAGACGCCGAAGCCGGTCCTGATGACACTCATTATTAACTGGGGCATCAAACCCTTTACGATGTACCTGATCGCCAGCCTGTTTTTGGGGTTGCTTTTCAAAGACTTTCTGCCCGGTACGGAGATCGTTAAATCGGGTCAGGAGGTCGAGCTGTGGAGAAGTTACATCTCCGGTGCCATCCTTTTGGGAATCGCTCCCTGTACAGCGATGGTTCTCATGTGGGGGTATCTGGCCAAGGGGAACGACGGGTTGACATTGATCATGGTAGCCATCAACTCGCTGACCATGCTGCTGCTCTACGCCCTCCTCGGAGGCTTCCTGCTCGGTGTGAACGCCATGCCCATTCCCTGGCGGACGATCCTCTTTTCAGTTTCGATCTACGTAGCTCTCCCCCTGGCGGCCGGATACTTCACGCGAAAATGGATCATCAAAACCAAAGGCAAGGAGTGGCTTCAGACAAAGTTTCTTCATGTGCTGACCCCGGTCAGCATCGTAGCGCTTCTGGTGACATTGGTTTTACTCTTCTCCTTTAAAGGAGAGATCATCATAGCAAATCCGCTGACCATCTTCTGGATTGCGGTGCCGCTGTTCATCCAGACAGTCGTTATCTTCGCGCTGGGATACTTTCTCTTTTCCCGCATACTCGGGCTTTCATACCGTGATGCCGCGCCCGCTTCACTGATCGGGGCTTCCAATCACTTCGAAGTGGCAATCGCGACGGCAGCAACCCTTTACGGACTCTCATCAGGAGCGGCGCTGGCAACGGTTGTCGGTGTGCTGATCGAGGTTCCTGTCATGCTCATGCTCGTAGCCATCTGCAAGAGAACATGCTATCTGTTCCGTGATTGCAGCCTGGACCTGCCGCAGTGCAGGAAGAATCGCGCGCCGAAAGAACAAGCGACGTTGTGAGACAATTCTCACACCTTATTCGGCGCTTTCTTATGAACGATCATTCGCGGCATGGTTATGAGAAGCACCCCAATAAAGATAAAAAGGACGCCGATCCACTGAAAGGGATGCAGGGTCTCTCGGAAACACAGCACTCCCAGCAACACAGGGATGAGAATGTAGTTGGCCGAAAATGCCGGAATAATACGGATAGCTCTGTCGTGTTTGTAGGCGAATTGCATGATGACCATGGAACCGACGGATAGGACAATCCAGAGGAGGGCATAGGGATTGAGAAACACCTCTTTGGCGTGATCGATAACGTTTAGATCCTGTACCCCACTCGGCAGTACCCCGCCCGGCGTCTGGATCAGCGAGCTGGCTCTGCCGAGCGGACCGGTTGCCACTTTCTGGAAGATCGGCACAAAGCCGCTGATAGTCCCTGCAAAGACACCTATCAGGATTCCGAGAATTTTCTTCTGATTTCGGAGCACCACCAACAGCAAGGTATATACAACCAAAAGAATTGCCAGGATCAGGAACAGAACATGGAGGAGTACCTCAGATGTTTTGGATTCTCTGATGAAAAAACCGATTAGAGCAGCAGCGCCAAGGATGAATAGTATCCCCAGAAGCTCCCGTTTCCTGATGGTTTCCTTCATTACCAGGGCGGAGAAAACAGCGAGGGAAACGAGGCCCGTTCCGGCCATTGTGGCCACGATCGAGACATTTCCGATAGCCACGGCATACAGAACGACAAAGACAGATACGGAGGTAAAGAGTGTGGCAACGGCCCAGATCACGGAGCCTCTCACCTTATTCGTTTCCCTGACCTTCAATCCGATCTTCTGACAGGCAGAAGAGATGTACTGTATCGAGTATCCGATAAAGGCAATCAGCATCGACAGAAGGATTGTGAACATTCCTCTCCCTCAAACCGTTAGTTGGTGGCACTATAGATAATCCCAGGACTCCTGTCCAGGACAGGAGTCCTGGACAGGACACCCTGTCAAAACCGCGGCAACAGATTCGTTGCAGCAGATTGTCACTCCCGCGCAGAGAGTTGGCCCTCTCCCGGCTCCCCTTTCACGCCGTCGGCATTCTTCCTTTTTTCTGGAAGTTGTTCTCGCCCGGCAAGGGGGACACGCCAGACAGGAGCACCGGAAAGGTCTATCTGGTTGTTCGACTCGGCAGATCAGGGGCTCAATTAAAACAGTATTGACCGCAACACGGCTTCTGACCATATTATAGGCTATGAAGATCTTTCCGATCCGTAATCTTGTCTTCGCATTCCTTCTCACCGCCATTTTTCTGCCTGGAGCACAACTCCAAGCCCAGGACATGCTCGAACAGGGTGACATTCTTTCCGAATACATCAAAACATCCGCCGGATCCGAAACCGGACAACCACTAATCATTACCTCCCCCAAAAAACCCCATTCGCAATTGTGCAGGGCGAGCCGCCGAACTCCCGCTATCTTATAGACACAACAGATGATCGGATCCTCAATATTACGCGAAACAGGCCTTGTCAATTATCGAAGAGTACGCAGGCGACGCGGGTGGCTTTTACAAAACTCAGGCTGCAACGGGACGGAATACGTTGAAGGGAATACTTTGAAAATAGTCGATTTCTCAGTCAAAAAACCTGTCACAGTGGCCATGGGCACTGCCGCACTCGTGATCTTCGGGCTCATCGCCTTCAGCAACCTCTCCGTCAATCTGCTTCCGGATATCACCTTTCCTACCGTGACAATAAGAACGGAGTATCCTGGAAGTGCTCCTGCGGAGGTGGAAAACCTCATCTCCAAGCCGATCGAAGAGGCTGTCGGTGTTGTAGGCGGGGTCATTCGAGTGAGCTCGGTCTCTCGGGCCGGACTTTCCGATGTAATCGTCGAGTTCGACTGGGGCACAAACATGGATTTCGCTGCCATCGATGTGCGAGAGAAGTTCGATGGTGTCGGGCTTCCAAAAGGTGCGGAGAGACCGGTTCTTCTGCGGTTTGATCCTTCTCTGGCCCCGATCATGCGAGTCAGTCTCTACGGGTTACATGATCTGGCCAGCCTGAGGCTGCTTGCCGAACAACAGATAAAGCGCCGATTGGAGAGCATTGAGGGTGTGGCTTCGATCATCATAAGTGGCGGCCTCGAGGAAGAGATTCACGTCGAGCTCGAAGAGGCAAAGCTGGCCCTCCTCGGACTACCCATTAAACAAATCGTGGAACGATTGAGCAGCGAAAACATCAATCTCACAGGAGGAACTCTCAAAGACGGCGAAGTGGAGTTTCTCGTAAGAACGTTGAATCAATTCGCCAGCATCGATGAGATAAACAGCATCGTCATAGCCGAAGCTGGCTCGGCGGTGATACGGCTGAGAGATATCGGCAGGGCTTTTGAAGCAAACAAGGAGAGGAGGGTCATCACCAGAACCAACGGGGTAGAAAGTGTTGAGATCGCCGCGTACAAGGAAGCGGATACCAACACCGTGGCTGTAGCCGCAGCTGTCAAAGAGCGCCTTGCGGGCCTTCGGAACGATCTGCCGGCTGCCTATTCCGATATCTCCATAGAAATCATCTCGGATCAGTCACGGTTCATAAGCAACTCCATAAGAGAGGTCCTCAAAACGGCTCTTTGGGGGGGAATACTGGCCGTTGTTGTGCTCTACTTTTTCTTGAGGAACCTGCGCAGCACAGCAATCATCAGTATCGCTATCCCCATTTCCATTCTGGCGGCCTTCTTTCTCATGTACCTGTCGGGTATATCGTTGAACCTCATGTCCCTGGGCGGACTGGCACTGGGCATCGGTATGCTGGTAGACAACTCCATCGTCGTATTGGAGAGCATCAATCGCTACAGAAAAAATGGAAGCGACGTCAAAGAGGCTGCCAGGCTGGGAGCCGCCGAAGTCGGCAAGGCCGTCACGGCCGCTACTCTAACGACGATATGCGTCTTTGTGCCCATCATATTTGTCCATGGTGTGGCCGGGCAGCTCTTTTTCGATCAGGCCCTGACCGTTACGTTCTCGCTTCTGGCCTCCCTTGCCGTTGCCCTCACACTCATTCCCATGCTGTCTTCCATCGACCTCAGCACCGATTCCGAAACAGCTGGGTTTGAGGGACAACAGAAGAAGAGCTCACCGCTGGTAAGAATCCTCTCTTATCCGCTACGGATCCTCAGGGTCATTGTAGTGGCTGTAGCCCGCGCTGTTCACTGGCTACTGACACCGATCTACTATGGATTCAACAGGGCATTCAACGCCGCAGCTGATATATATCCCAGGTTGCTCGGGTGGGCCCTCGGTCACAGAGCTGTTATCATCTTCCCGGCTGCCGGCATTTTTTTGGGCTCCCTCCTGCTCCTTCAGGTGCTGGGCACTGAATTGATTCCCCAGGTGAGTCAGGGAGAGTTTTCCATCGACATCAAGCTGCCACCCGGAACTCCGCTCCTGACCACCGACACGATGTTGCAGGACCTGGATTCGCTTACCGCCGGAAAGCAAGACGTGAGATTGGTCTACGCCATGGCCGGCGCATCCGGTGAGTTCAGCTCGACGATCGCCGAAGAGAAGGAGAACATCGGCCAGATCAACGTTACTCTGGAACCGGGAGTCACTCGAAAGCGGGAAGCGAGGGTCATGGAGGAATTGAGAGAGGATTTCGGCAGCATTCCGGGCATCGAGTACAAGCTATCCCTACCCTCTCTCTTCACCTTCAAGTCACCCATAGAAGTGGAAATCAGGGGATACAACCTCGTCGGTCTCGAAGCCATGGCGACGGACCTTGCCGAACGCCTGATAGGCATTCCCGGCATAAGAGACGTGCGATCGAACCTGCAACCCGGTAACCCGGAGGTGCAGATCGTCTTCAACAGACAGCGTATGTCAACCATGGGACTGGATGTGGAAACAGTCGCAGCGGTGATCAGGGGAAAGGTCCAGGGGGAGGTGGCGACCGAGTATTCCTCGAGAGACAGAAAAATCGATGTCCGCGTAAGAGTCAGAGAGCAGGATCGAGCCAATCTCGCCGATCTCTACAATCTGACGGTGAGCAACCAGAACAACGTACCGATTCCCCTCTCCTCTCTTGCTGAAATCAAAATCGAGAGGGGTGTAGGCGAAATCTACAGGCTGGATCAGGAGAGAGTCGCCATTATAACAGCCAACCTCAGTGGGCGAGATCTGGGAAGAGTGGTGAGCGATATCCAGGCACTCATTGATGACCTTCCGCCTTCCGAGCAATACTCGACTCGGATCGGCGGACAGAGGTATGAGATGATCAACTCCTTTGCCAGCATGAGGCTCGCAATTCTGCTCGCCATCTTTCTGGTTTACATGGTCATGGCAGCACAGTTCGAATCTCTAATCCACCCGCTGGTGATCATGTTGACCATACCCTTCGGGATAACGGGAGTCTTGTTGATTCTTCTGCTGACGGGAACGACCGTCAGTGTGGTGGTCTTGATAGGAGCCGTTCTCCTGGCCGGAATCGTTGTCAATAACGCCATTGTTCTGGTAGATTATATAAACCGATTGAGAAGGGAAGGCCGGGCGAAAGCGGAGGCCATTATCGAGGCCGGCAGAATCCGCCTCAGACCGATACTGATGACCACCGCCACAACCGTATTTGGATTGTTGCCACTGGCTCTGGGTCTCGGTGAAGGCGCCGAGATTCGATCTCCCCTCGCTATCACGATCATCGGTGGGCTCATTGTTTCGACCTTTTTAACGCTCATACTCGTGCCCACCGTTTATGCCGTTTTTGACCGGAAAGAGTAAAAGACCACCTGCAGAGCAGGTGGCTATTCCCAAGCAGTTACGAAGCCACTGGTTCGTAACTGCAGTGAAGGGGGTTGGAAATGAACATTTCAAAATATTCCGTAGATAAACCCGTCTTTGCCGTAATCCTCATAGCCGCCCTGTCACTATTGGGCGTATTTTCTATGTTTGAGCTACCCCTTCTCTTTCTTCCTGATTACTCCCCACCCTTTCTCATGATCTTCGTTAACTATAAATCCACCTCACCGAAAGAGGTGGTGCGGGATGTCACGATCCCGATCGAGGGTGTATTGGGGGGAGTCCGAAGCCTGAAAAAGGTAAGCTCCACATCCTCCGGCGACACCTCGAGAATCCGTCTGGAGTTCGAGGTGGATACAGACATGGATTTAGCGGCCATGGAGGTGCGCGACAGAATCGATCGAGCCAAAAGCACTCTTCCTGACGATGTAAAAAGAATCAGAATCAGAAGGTGGCAAACCACGGATATCCCGATCATGAACATGCGATTAGCGTGGAACGGCCCCCGGAGTGAGCTCAATACGGTGGCGGAGCGGGTGATCGTGCCTAAAATCCTGCGTGTTGTGGGGGTCGCCGATGTCGATCTCCAGGGAGTGCAGAAGCGGGAGATACTGATCGAGTTGGACAACGAGCTTCTGATATCCCACGGTGTAACCGTAAACATGATAAGAAAAAGCCTCCAATCCAACAATCTGAACATGGCAGGCGGATCCGTGGTGGATGGAGAGAAAAAGTACCTCGTCCGTTCCATCGGAGAATTTACTGATCCCAGGGAAATCGCTATCATGCCGATCAACGGAACCAGGATAAGGCTGCAGGATCTGGGATCGGTCAGCTTCACCTATCCCGAGAGGGACTACTACCAGAGGTTGAATCAGAAAGACGCCGTCTCCCTGCGTGTCTATAAATCTTCCACTGCAAATGTGGTCGAAGTAGCCGAAAGTGTGAAAGAGGTGGTGCGCCAGATCCAATCGAACCCCGCCATGGAGAGGCTCACGATCGCAACTTTTTTCGATCAGTCCGTCGAGATAACGAGGAGTCTCGATAACTTAAGAAATGCAGGCATCGTTGGCGGAATGCTGGCCGTGGTGATGCTCTTTCTCTTCCTGCTGAAATTCCGAAGCACCCTGATAATCGCCCTGGCAATTCCTATCTCCATACTCTGTACCTTCACCTTCATGTACCTGTTGCGCAGGGTTGCCGGCTTCAATATCACGCTGAATATCATCTCCCTCAGTGGACTCATGCTCGCCGTCGGCATGCTCGTCGACAACAGCGTCGTTGTGCTGGAAAACATCTACAGGTACAGAGAAGAGGGAAAAGGGGCCTACGAAGCTGCTGTGAGAGGCGCCAGCGAAGTTGCGATGCCTGTGTCGGCAGCCACTCTGACAACGGTCATCGTCTTCGTTCCGCTTATCTTTACCTCACAGAGTACCTTCGGCCGTTTCATGAGTGACTTTGGGCTCTCCATCGTTATCGCGATGGTCGCCTCTCTCTTCGTGGCGTTGACACTTATTCCTCTCATATCTTCACGAATCCTTACGGGTACAGAGAAAGGCAAGCACAGAGCTATCAGAATGCTGACGAACCTCTATTCGAGAATCATCGTCTGGACCATAGGGCACAGGCTGATCACTGTTGTCGTCGTGTTGCTTTTATTGGGAGGTGGCGTGTTTCTCTTCACAAAAATCGAGAGAGAGTTCGTGCCTCCCTCTCCTTCGAGACGGATGGACATAACGGTTAGCCTGCCGCGCAGCTACGATATGGAGGACACCAAATCGATCTTCGAGCAGATCGAACAGGCCATTATGACCGAACAGCAGGAGTTGGAGATCGAAACCCTTTCAACCAACTTTCGAGCAAACCGGGGCCGCCTGAGCATTTTTTTTAAGGATGTCGAGGAGAGCAGCAAACCGATAACGGCCTTGTGGAACGGTGTGAGGGGCACTCTCCCGGAGTTCCCGGGAGTCGAGATCAAAGTCGGCCGACGATGGGGGCACGGCGGAAGCGATCTGGGCATAAGCGTAGATTTGAAGGGCCCTGACAGCGAGATGCTGTCGGTTCTGGCCGAAGATGCCATGGATCAGCTTTCGAGCATACCGGGTGTACAGGACCTGGACACGAATCTGGAATCCGGAGATGAGGAGATACAGATCAGAGTAGACCGAGACAAGGTGATGAAGTACGGAATATCCTCGGAAGAGGTCGCGCAGACCATCTCTTCCAACCTCGCCGTGACATCGTCGGGAGACTTAAAGATCCAGGATGAAAAAATTCCCATCAGGATCCGATTAAAGGAAGAGGACAGGGCGACATTCGATCAACTCAAACAGGTTCGAGTCGGTGATCGAGAGAGGGAGGTGCCGCTGGGTACGGTTATCGAGCACAGCTATGAGAAGGGCCCAATTTCGATACAGCGAGACACGGGAGATCAGGTTGTTACCGTGTCGGCCAACACCGACAGGCGGGGCATGTCAGCTCTTGAAAAGCAGGTCAAGGATCGCATGAATGAGTTTATTCTACCTCCGGGATACAGCTGGGAGGTGGGCCAATCCTTCAGAATGTTCCGGCAATCCCAGCAAACCTCCCAGTTTGCAATTCTTCTAGCCCTGGTCTTTGTCTATATCGTTATGGCTTCCCTCTTTGAATCGTTTATACATCCGATAACCATCCTCTTTTCCGTACCATTTTCCATTATCGGTGTTGCTGTCCTCTTCTACCTGACTAAGACAACGTTGAACAACACCTCGTGGCTGGGAATCATGGTGCTCTTTGGTATCGTCGTGAACAACGGCATCATACTGATCGCTCATATAAATCGCCTTCGGGCATCGGGCATGAGCCGGGCTGAGGCCATTGTCAAGGGGGGGCAGGATCGACTGCGACCGATCCTCATGACCGCCCTGACAACCCTTTTGGGGTTGAGCCCGATGGTGGCGCCCCTCATTTTCCCTCAGATCTTCGGACCTACCGAGGGAAGAGCCGGAATGTACGGGCCAATCGCCCTCGCACTGGTAGGCGGATTGATCACATCGACCTTCCTGACACTCGTGATCACGCCAACAGTCTATTCACTCATGGATGATCTGGGTAAATTCGTGAAAAGAATCATCTATAGCGCAACAACATGAATTGTGATATATCATCCTGACACACTTGTATCACCATCAAAAGGGGACTCCTGACATGGGGAAGAATACGAAAGTACTGTTCATCCTGTTGCTTCTTGCAGCGCTATTTGGGTTTACAATCTCCTGTGAGAGTAAGGGCGGTGAGAATCCCTCCGAAAAGAATCCGGCCGCCGGGGATTCGAGATCCGGAAATACGGGAGAGCGGCAACAGCGCGGCCAGAGCAACACGGCCTTTCCGGTAAAGGGAAGCCCTGTTATGATACGAGCGATCTCTGAGTATATCATCGCCAATACGACCGTGGAAGCCGAGAGAATCATCGATGTGGTTGCCAGGGCCTCCGGTACACTCGTTCAGATCTATGTCGAGGAGGGGGATTGGATATCCGCCGGGGCGGTGCTCGCAAGATTGGATCAGAAAGAGATCAAGCTGGAATTAAGAGAGGCGACCCTTGAGCTGGGGGAGAAACAGCGGAGCTACGAAAGAACGACCGAGCTCAGAAAGAACAACATCGTAAGCGAGGAGGACTACCAGGCACAGAAGTACCAACTCGAGCTGAGCAAGATTCGGCTGGAGCAGGCTGAGCTGAAGCTCGAAAATACGAGTATCCTCGCTCCCATCAAAGGTGTTCTGACTCACCGGCTCGTCTCAGCAGGAGATTCCATCAGCAGCAATCAAAAGGTCTTTACCGTGGGGGATTTCAGTCCCCTGCTCGCAACGATTCATATTCCGGAAAAAGAGCTGAGCAAGGTAAAGACAGGCCAGAGAGTGACGATTCAGGCCGAATCCGCTCAAGGGACGGAATTCAGGGGAGTCGTCAGGCGGATAAGCCCCATCGTGGACTCGGCGAGCGGTACGGTTAAGATAACGATCGAAATCGCATCACCGGCCACATTGCTGAGGCCGGGAATGTTCATAACCGTGTTTTTGGCCGTCGCAACACATGAAGACGCCCTGGTCATCCCGAAGAAAGCCCTGGTACTCGAAAAGGAGCAGGAAGTCGTGTTCGTTGCCAGAGAGGATAAGGCCGTTCGCACCCCTGTATCCCTGGGTTTCTCCGATACCGACTTTGTAGAGGTGACATCGGGACTCAATGTGGGAGATACCGTCATTGTAGTCGGTCAGGAGGGCCTTCAGGACGGATCGCCCATAAGGCTCGTTGGTGAAGAGGGTGAAGCCAGGCCCCGAGTCGCGAGCTCAAATCAGTCGAGTGGAGGGGACGGGGGCCGCGGTGGCGGCTTCGATATCGCACAGATGCCACCGGAGAGGAGAAAGCGATTGGAAGAGAGGCTCATGAGCAACCCGAAGATCAAAGAGGAGTACGAGCGAAGGATCAAGGCGGATCCCGATCTGGCCAAGAATAGCGACAAGCGGATCGCTTTCTTCAAGGAGATGATGGACAAGTATCCGAGAAGGCAGTGACTAGCTTAAACAACGCTACCCTTAGAGACGACCATTGAGGGCTGCAGAAGCCGCTTAGCTGTAATCCTCTCCCCTTCACAATCAACGAGGTCAAACTCTCCTTCGATCACCTCCAAAACGGTAACGTCCGCTACCGTACCGATCCGAAGCGTGCCGAGCTCGGACTCCATTCCGAGAGCCTTCGACGGAGCGACAGTGGTCCTCTGCATTACCTCTTGCATTGAGAGGCCCATGTGGAGGAACTTGGACATCGTGGTAACCAGATCCACGGCCGGACCTGGGAGGCTATAGGTGTGCAGGTCACTGCTAATCGTATCGGGTAGAAATCCCTGATCCAGCGCGCCTCGTGCCACTTCGAAACTGAAGCTTCCCTTTCCGTGGCCTACATCAAAAAGCACACCCCGCTCCCTGGCTTCGATTACGGCGGGCTTCAATCTATTCCGCCTATCCAGGATGCCGTTTTTTTTGCCCTGATAGCAGTGGGTAACAATATCCGCGGGTTTCATCTCTTTCAGGATGTTCTCCATCGGAACATAAGACCCATTGGGATGCACCATGAGAGGAAGCCGTGCCTCATCGGCTACATAACGAGCCTTGGCAAGTGCTGCTCTTCCGTTTTTGCCGACGATATTTGGTGTCAAACGAACCTTGATACCGCGGATGACATCCCTGTGTTCCTCGCATGTCCTCAATGCACGATCGGTATCGACCCACCGGATGTCCTCGAGCTCTCCTACGTCGGGGCTGATCATTCCCTCACCGGCAACATGCAGATAGGCGTAGATCTGCGTCTCTGAGCGATCTATTACGTACCGCCTGAAGCCCGGGAAGGTGAGCGATCCCGCCGAACCGGCGTCCAGGACCGTTGTGGTCCCACGAGCGAGGCAGTGCCTGTCCGCTTCGATGCCGTAGTGAGAGACTCCCCAGTAGACATGGGTGTGAAGATCGATCAATCCCGGGACAACGATCTTACCGCTGAGGTCGTATCGTTTCGAATCACCCGGAGGTTCGATTTTTTCGTCCAACTGCGATACGACACCGTCCGATACAAGGATATCCCTTGTCCCGTAGATATCCTGTGAGGGATCGATGACTGTGCCGCCCATAAGGGCAATGCTGTTACTCATCTCAGCCCCCGATCCGCTTCTTCATGGTTGAGTGCTGCTAAAAACCGCTCTCGCGAGTTCATTGGCAACTCCTTTAGGCAGGTTTCTCAAAAGGAATAGCAGATTGTAACATATCATATTAGCTCAGTGGACGTCCGAAAAAGATGGCTTTGACAAAAGATGGCTTTCGGAGTTGATCATTCCTCCTCACTGTAATACCCTGATGCCTTCAAATGAACAGAAAGACTGATCCAACTAAGAGCCGGCCCGGGATCAGAAAGGCCGGAACTTCGCGCATAAGCTCTTATCTGTGGCTCGTTTATATACCCACCTTCCTGCTCTCTGTCGGCTGGGGAATGGTGCTTCCAATTGTCCCGCTGTTTGCAAAGAGCCTCGGAGCCGGGTTGGGCCTGACCGGCTTGATCGTCGCAATGAAGGGGGTGGGAACCTTGATTCTCGATCTTCCGGCTGGTCTGCTGGTCACGAGCCTGGGCAAGAAAAAAATCATTCTCATCACCTCAGGGGGCGCCTGCGTCGTTGCCCTGTTAACCGGATTTGTTGGCAACATCCTGCTGTTCGCTGTGTTAACCTTCATGATGGGAGGGCTGCACTCCATGTGGATGATGGCGCAGATGGCGGTACTGAGAGATGCGGCCCAGGCGCACCAGCGCGGAAGAGCCATAGCGGTATTGGGAGGTGTAAGCCGCTCCGGTACCTTTGTAGGACCCATAGCAGGAGGGCTTCTCGGTAAGTTTCTGGGCTTTCAGGCGGCCTATTTCGGGCAGGCGGTGGTCTGCTTTGCCGCTCTGATTTTTCTCTATCATTACGCGAGGCGATTGGCGTGGGAGCCAATACGCCGTGTCGGCACCAATCCCTTCACGCGGATCGGCCGGATCATAATACATCATCGCCACAGCTTCATAACAGTCGGTCCGGCAGTGCTGGCATTGCAGCTCTTGAGAGCGGCACGGCAGATTCTATTCCCCTTGTGGGGCGATGCCATCGGTTTGGATGTGGCGGCCATTGGTATCGTAATGGGACTCTCTTCCGCCGTAGACATGACGCTGTTTTACCCGGCCGGCTGGATTATGGATCACTGGGGGCGTAAGAGTGCAGCCCTTCCCGCTCTCCTGCTATTCTCCCTCAGCATGGCCCTCGTTCCACTGACCAATTCCTTCGGGGCTCTCATGCTGGTGGGCCTTCTAACCGGGGTGGGCAACGGCCTCAGCAGCGGTCTCGTCATGACCATCGGTTCCGATCTGGCGCCGGACAGGGGTACCGGCGATTTTCTCGGAGTCTGGCGGCTGATAGGGGATATTGGGACCGCCTCCGGACCTTTCATCATCGGCACGGTTGCGCAGGCTTTCACCCTTGGTCTGGCACCGTTAGCTACCGCCTGTATCGGACTGGGTGGGGCATTCACATTTCTCTTTCTTGTAAAAGAGACATTGAAAAAAAGTACGGTTCCACAACCCGAGAGCGACTCGTCGGTAAAAGATGTCGATCCCAATTCCGATACCGAAAGGGAATCCGATCGGCAAGATCCTGCTTGACCGCATCCTTCATGTCGATTCCCGGAACCCGTCTCTCCGCCCGACTCAGAGGCCTCTGAAATCGTAGGTAACGAGCTCACAGTGTGAGCCTTCAACGCAGCATACGCTCGTATATCCCTCAAAGGCCTGTATGGGCTTTAGCAGCCAAGGTTCGCCCCTGCTATTCGCCCCCGGAATAGACACAGCGATGTCCGTGCCCCATCCCGTTGGTTCGTTGATAGTATTCATGATACGCCTTGCGATCGAGGCGTCCGGTAGTCCATGGGCTATCGTTTTGCCCTGGGCTTTGAGGACCGCTTCCGTGCTCGTCCAGAGCCGGAAAAAGAATGTCCTTTTCTCACCCTCTCCGAGGGAATGGAAGAAACTTAGCTCTTCCGGGTGAAAAAAGTACCGAAGAATGTCTGCGGCGTAAGAGTGATCCTTAACCCTCTCGATATCAATACCTATACGGCGGCCCCTGGCAACGGCTATGAGCGCCGCATCGTAGGAATGGGAGAGATTGAACTGCAGCGCCTCGGCATCAAGAGAGGCGTCCAACATCGGTTTTCCGTACTCCGCTTGCTCAAAGGACACCCTCTCAGGTGCCAATCCCAGATAACAGGACAACACCCGGCGTAGGGAAGCGTGGCAAAGTATGTATCGCTGTGTATCCCTTTTAAAATGGAAGCGGCGGCTCACCACGAGCTCATCCGCGGAAAGAAGCTTCTCCGCCGACTGGAGCGATTGGCCTTCTGAGCCCAGAACCACACGCCAGACATGAATCTCGTGTTCGGACAAACTTGGCGTGGGGGGAGGGTTCTTCCAGGAATGCACCGACACACTATTGCCTACATTTTACGCCTTGTCAAACTGCCCGGGAGATGCATGCCTGAGAGATACGGGGCAGTACAGAATCTTGACAAAACAGGGCATTATGCCTTATATTTTCCCATCACCATAGTAGAGGATTTCTTTGAAACCGACTGATCCCCATTCCGTGCGAGTTGTAGTGACCGGATTAGGAACGATCAATCCCATCGGCAATACTGTCCGCGAGTTCTGGGACAACCTGAAAGAAGAAAAACCCGGTATCCGGCGCATACAAAATTTCGACGTAGGCGATTTTCCAGTGCAGATTGGCGGGGAGATCGATCTTGCGGATTTTGAAGGATACTTTAAAACCAAGCGGGTAGAGAAAAAGCTCGACCGATTCATTATCTTTGGTCACATTGCCGGTTGCCAGGCCGTAAAGGATTCGGGATTGGAGATCGATCGAGCACCCCATCGCTACGGTTCCTTGATCGGTAGCGCTGATGCCGGTATCAAGGCTCACCAGGACAACATCAGACGCATCTACGCGACCGGCATGCAATCGGTTTCCCCCTACTACGTAACCAGTGCCATTCCCAGCACGGCGTCGGCCTATTTTGCCAAGGAGTGGAACCTGCAGGGTCCTTCGTTTTGTGTGAATTCGGCCTGCTCGACCAGCAACTACGCTATCGGAATAGCCGTTTCGCTCATTAAGATGGGCATCGTTGATGCGATGTTTACCGGAGGAGCTGAGGCTCCCGTGAACCATGCGGGTTTGGCTGCCTTTGACAAGATCTTTGCCCTCTCCAACCGAAACGACTCACCGGAAACGGCAAGCAGACCTTTTGAGAAGGACCGGGACGGATTCGTTCTTGGAGAAGGGGCCGGAGTTCTCTGTCTCGAAAAGCTGGAACATGCAAAACAGAGAGGGGCCCATATTTACGCAGAGATAACGGGCATCGGTTTTAGCTGCGACGCCTATGATCTTGTCGCTCCCGATCCCGAGGGCCGAGGCGTGGCGAGAGCCATGCAGGAGGCGCTCGATTCGGCGGGGCTCAATCCCGATGACATCGGTCTTATCAACTGTCATGCGACATCAACCTCGCTGGGAGATACGACGGAGGGCATCGCCGTAAACAAGGTCTTTGGTCCATACGCCACAGACGTACCTGCTCACTGCACCAAATCGATGATCGGCCACCTGCTCGGTGGAGCAAGCGCTGCAGAGGCAATAGCGGCCATCATGGTCCTGGAAGAGGGCGTCGTTCACTCAACGATCAATCTATTCGAGCAGGACCCTCAGATCAACCTGAACATCGTAACGAACACGCTGGAAGACGGTTCCATCAATCACATCATGTCCAATTCCTTTGGATTCGGTGGTCAAAACGCGGTCATCGTTCTCTCTCGGTATTCAGGCGACTAATCTCTCGCTATTTGGGTGAATAAATATCTCGGTAACTAAGAGATTAATTTATTAAATAGCCTTCACCGATGGCCACACAGCAGACTTTGCCTGCTGTGACTGCCTGTCCAATAATCCTTGCAAGGAATCCGTCAAACTCGAGTTTCTTAGCGATCAGTGTCACCTCCGCACCTGGAAGAACAGGCTCCAGATAGTAGGCTCCAAGCGTCCTCGTTGCGCGGATCGGAACGGGCCTCGCATCCGGCCCTATCTCGGTTACCTGGTGTTCCAGGAAATAGTGAAGGCACAAACCGAGCTGACCGATCATCTCCAGCTCAAGGACTCCCGGATAGACGGGACTTTCCGGAAAGTGACCTTCGAACACAGGATCATCTCGGCAGACGGTTCTGGTTCCTGTAATGAGCTCACCGGCAAGATCGATACCCGTCAATCGATCGAGAAGGAGAAAGGGCTCCCTGTGTGGCAGGATTCGTTCTATGTCGCACCGCCCGATTTGAAGCTTGAAAGCGACATCTTCAGGGCTGATGAGCAGTCGTTTCCTGTGTTTCCTTAGCAGAGCGTCATAATCCAAAAGAACTCTCGCTGAGCCTAATCTTTCAGCTCTTTGGCTATCACATCTTCAACGATATTCAGAGTCCTGTCCATCTCCTGCCTTGTCAGCTGGGAGGAAACGGATATCCGAAAACGTCGTGCATGGGCGGGAACGGCGGGAAAATCAACGGGTTGCAGCCACAAACCCCGTTTCTGTATCTCTGCGGCGAGATGCATCAGCTTCTCACCGGAAGGACCGATGATGATAGGAATTACCTGGGACTCTGTCTCTCCGAGATTCAATTTCAGGCTCTGCAGTCCTGTCTTCAGGTATTTCACATTCTCCCAGAGTTTGTCCCTGAGAGAAGAGTCCCGTGTTGCGACTTCCAGGGCCTTTAGAAGGCCTCCGACGATGGCCGGGGGAATGGCGCAGGAAAAGTTCCAGGGGGAAGAGTAGCCCTTGAGGTAGCGGATGATCTTCGCGTTGGAACAGATGAATCCGCCAACTCCGCCAAAAGACTTGCTGAGTGTGCCGAAGGAGACCCCCATCTTGTGTTCCAATCCGAAATGCTCTGCCACCCCCCGTCCGTTGGGGCCAAACATCAGCGTGGAGTGTGCCTCATCGATATAGACAGCGGCGTGATACTGGTCGCACAACTCGACAATCTCCGGGAGCTTTGGCAGATCGCCGTCCATGGAGTAGACCCCCTCGACAGCGACCATGATCCTCTTGCCCTTGCTTCTCTCCAACATTGTAGCCAATGAATCCATCTTGTTGTGCTCGAAAAAGAGCATCTTGACCTGAGCCAGGGTACCACCGTCTACGAGGCTCTTATGACACTTTTCGTCGAGGATCATGACATCCCCTTTTCTCATGATCCCTTGAATGGCGCCCAGGTTGCCTCCAAATCCGCTGGAGTAAACGAGGCAGTCCTCCTTCTGCTTGAATTCAGCCAGCCGCCGCGCAAACTCCACGTGAATGTCGAACGTACCTGAAAGCAGCGGTGCCCCGGATGAGCCCAACCCATACTTCTCGAGTGCCTCTTTGGCGGCCTGTAGCACCTCGGGATGGGAGGAGAGTCCGAGATAGTTGTAGGAGGTGAGATTGATGATCTTCCGTCTCTTCTGATCGATGTTGCTGAGAATCTCAGTGGAGGTTCTCGGCGCTGCCAGAAGCTGCTGTTCGAAGAAACTGAAACCCGCTCTGACTTTAGGATGATTGATCCACTCCTCGTAGTCCGAGGGCGGCGTTAAAACATCCGGATTATCGTTGTAGAAAAAATCGGCGAGACTGTAATTGAGTATATCCGACATGGGTGACTCTTATTCTTTCTTGTTGATATACTCCACTAACTTGTCCGTAAGCTGCTCGATATTCTCGATATCTGCCAGCTCCGCTCGAGGGACCTTTATCTTCAGCTCCCTCATGGAACAGGAAACCACCTCGATCATATCCAGGCTGTTGGCGCCATAGTCTTTCATAGATTTTGTTATATCAATACCATCCAGATCAATATCGTCGAGGTTCTCAACGATGTTTCTCTTAACGACCTCGACAACTTCTTCTTTTGTCATTCTTTGCTCCTTCTAATGAATTTCGGTTGTTTTATCTCGTTTATACAGATGGGATTACCCCGAGTCTCTTGCTTCCCTGTTGGGAT
>SDBV01002623.1_pt1 | contig 26818 bp, 19 predicted proteins | sample 2277081 | NCBI WGS metagenome assembly SDBV01 (sample SAMN10402039, study PRJNA504765) | marine sediment metagenome | isolation source: marine sediment core GS10_PC15, 223 cmbsf | place: Arctic Ocean: Southern Knipovich Ridge | collected 2010 | reverse complement strand
GCTCGGCTAAAACAGTAAAAGCTATGAGTACTGGTACTAACCTTTGAGCCAGTAACCCTGGCTTTTTGCCTAATCATAAAGCCCTGAATGCCTGCCCTTTACAATTAACTTTACGGCTATGGCGCTGGGGTAAGAGTTATTATCAGGGGTAACAACTCTCTTACTCAAAGCAATCAACCCTTGTTTGTAGTTGATGGTATTCCTATGGATAATACCAATATAAATGAAGGCGGAAGTGTCTACAATAGTGGCAATGCCGGTTCGGGTATTTCGGATATCAATCCTGATGATATCGAGTCTATGACAGTCTTAAAGGGGCCAAACGCAGCGGCGCTTTATGGATCACGTGCCGCGAACGGAGTAATTATGATTACAACCAAGAAAGGAAAAGCCGGCAAAGGCGTTGGCGTAGACTTCTCCAGTAGCGCTATGTTTTCAAATCCTATGATTTTACCGGAATTTCAAAATGAGTATGGCCAGGGAACAGGAGGTCGCACAGCCGCAGATATTGATGAATTGCGAAGTAGTGGCGGTTCCTGGGGAGGCAAGCTCGACGGAAGTAGCCAGTTATATTGGGATGGATCAATGAAGCCATATTCAGCTCAACCAAGTAACGTAGAGGATTTCTTCCGGACAGGAGGCAACTATGTAAATACATTGGCATTATCCGGAGGAAGCGAAGCAGTAACTGCAAGGTTTTCCTATACGAATACCAATAACCAGGCAATGGTTGAAAATTCATTTTTGAAACGTCATAATTTCAATTTGAGGACAACTGCCAATTTATCAAAAAAACTTTCCCTCGACGCAAAAGCTACTTATACCAATCAATTTACAAGAAATAGGATTGCACAAGGTACAGAGGGTTTGCTTACCGGAGTTTACGGAATGCCAAGAAATGCCATCACGGAAGATTTCAAAGATTACCGTGATGAAGAAACCGGTTTGGTTAGAAACGTAACAGATAACTCAGTAAACCCATACTGGTGGCTAAATTTTGATAAAGCTGAAGATACTAGAAATAGATTCCTTGGCTTCGCAAAGGTTAATTACGAGTTTACAGATTATTTATCGGCTCATGCCAGGATTGGCACAGACCTTACTGATATTCGTACTGAAGGTGTGACAAACGCAGGTCATTGGTTCTATAGATCAGGAAGACTTAGTTTTGGGAACACACGCATCCAGGAGACCAATGCAGACTTTCTGGTTATGTTTAATAAGGATTTGTCAGAAAACTTCCATTTGGATGTAAATCTTGGAGGAAACCATTTGAGTCAATTAAGGCAAGGAATGAGCGTACGAGGTGAAGACCTGCGAATTCCTGCTAAAACAACCATAGGAAGCGCTGATCAGGTCTTTGGAAGTGCAAGTGTTCCAACCGAAAGAGTCACAAACTCATTATATGCCGCTGTTTCGATGAATTTTGCCGGATATGTATACCTTGATGTAACGGGAAGAAATGATTGGACGTCTACATTGCCCTCAGATAGTTGGTCTTATTTTTATCCATCGGTAAACTTAGCTGTTATGCTTGGAGAGTTTATTGATCCAAACCAATCGTATATGGATTTGCTGAAGCTTAGAGCAAGCTGGGCAAGTGTTGGTAAAGATGCTTCTGCCTGGAGATTGCAGAACGGTTATAATCTGAAGAACAAGCAATCAAGTTATTTGGGAACTACAACACTAACTGTTCCGGGTACGTGGTATGATGAAAGTTTGAATCCAGAATTCACTAAAACTTTCGAATTAGGTTTAGAGGCAGGTTTCTATCAAAATAGACTATACGTAGATTTCTCATACTATGATATCAGCTCGACAGAATTGATTGATATAGTTTCTACGGATAATCAGGAAGTGAATCCATTTAACTTTGCAAATGTGCATACCAATGTTGGTGAAATCACCAATAAGGGTTATGAATTCATGATTGGTGGTATGGCTTTACAAACTAATGATTTAGCATGGGATCTCGCATTCAACTTCTCTCACAACAAAAATGAATTGAAGGAATTCCTGCCCGATGTGGATAGTCGCCAATGGAATACTACTAATGGTGGTCAAATCGATACACGTGCTACAGTAGGTGGTGGATACGGCGAAATCTGGGGAACCCAAGTCATGGCGGACACGATTACCGGTGAATGGATACTGACAGCAGACGGAAGACCACAAAGCTCCGGTGAACGCGTAAAACTGGGAAGTTTCCAGCCGGATTACCTGGTGGGTCTAAATAACACTTTTACCTATAAGGATTTCAGGTTGAGTTTCTTAATTGACGGTAGATTTGGCGGGCAGGTCTATGCCGGAACCGAAGCTGCCATGGACGGCGCCGGAAACTCTTCCAGAACGCTTGAATACAGAGAAGGTGGACTCGTGGTCGATGGTAAGATCAAGCAGGCAGATGATTCATACCTTGACAATGACCAAACCATTACTGCACAACAATATTGGGGCGCTATGAGTGGCATAGGTGAAAATTTCATCATGGATCAAACCAATGTGAGGTTGCGTGAATTTGCCTTAACCTATAATTTCCCGAATTCTATCTTGGGCAATTCCATTGTAAAAGGGGCTTCCATTAGTTTAATAGGACAGAACCTATTCTTCTTGTATAAAGGATTTGAAGGAGGATTTGATCCTGAAGCAAATTTAGGAACCAGTAATCAGGGACAGGGTATTCTTTATTATAGTATGCCCTCCACCAGATCGATTGGTTTTAACCTGAATGTGAAATTTTAATAAGAAACATTGAAGATCATGAAAAAAATAAATAAAGTACTGATTGTATTGTCAACCATCTTCATTTTAGGCGCTTGTACCTCTGATTTTGAAGAGCTCAATACAAATCCAAATTTAATTGGCATTGAGGATGCCAGCGCTAAATACTTCTTAACGGAGTTAATGATAAGAACATATATCCCGACCAGGTTTGCCTATTGGAGGGGAAATCTTATTCATGCCGACCGGTATTCCGGTCATTTTGCCTTTGGCCATAATAAATCATGGTGGTCCGATGATCTTGGGTATTCTTACAGTGGTGCATATACAAATGCGACCTGGGGTCATTACAATGGACTTGTGGGTACCTTAAAACAATTGTTGGATTTTACAAGACCAGGAGGCACTTTTGAAAATGAGTATACATATTCGGTTGTATTAATTCTTAAAAGCCATTATTATCAATTATTTACAGATGTATTTGGCGAAATTCCTTATGGTGAGTTATTCCAGGAAAACATTACGCTGCCTGTATTTGATACGCAAAAGGATATCTATAAAGGCATCATTGCCGATCTGGATGCTGCCATGGCAACTATTGGAGACGAAACTTCAACCGGTCCGGCTGATGAAGATCTTGGTGATAATGACCTGATTTATGGCGGTGACCTTCAAAAATGGAAGCATTTTGCAAATACACTTAAACTGAAAATAGCATTGCGAGCCAATGGAGCCAGCGGAGATGATTTTTCACAAGCTGCTATCGATCAGGCCTTAAGTGCGCCATTGTTAGGGGCGGGAGAAAGTGCCCTCATTGAAAAGGACCTTATTATTTCACAATGGTCTTATTCCACGTATGGAGATGTTTGGTATAATTTCGGCGGCGGTTCAGACTGGACTGTTGGCCGTGAATTGGTAAATTATTTGAGAGACAATAATGATCCGCGTCTTAAAAAATACACGAAACCTTCTGAAGGTGGAGAATTTACCCTGAACAGGCCAACAGCAGCAGAAGATCAGGCAGGATATGATCTTTTCCCTAAGCGAACTGACTTTATAAAAAGTGTTTTCGATGAAGCAGGGGCGCAATACACCTGGGATGATCAGGGAGATAAGATTGTGGTTACCATGCCGGAAGAAGTAAATTATATCGGTCAACCCATTCGATTAAATGGTCGTATGTCGTCAATTGCACAATTCGGCTTTTTTGCCAGACCTAGTGAAGAGGTTATTAGAAAAAAGAATACTGGTGGCACTGCAACTCCGGAAACCATTATTTTATCAGCTGAGTCATTTTTCTTACAAGCTGAAGCTATTGTGAAAGGGATGGCTACGGGGGATGCACAAACGCTCTATCAAACCGGCATTAGAGAGGCAATGAAACTTTGGAAAGTAGATGACGGAAGTATAGATGCTTTTATTGCCAATGAAAGTATGGCGCTTTTGAATGGGACACAGGCTGAAAATCTTGAGAAAATATCCATTCAACGATGGATTGCAGACTATACAGATGGATATGAAGCATGGTCAATCGTTAGAGATTCTGGTTATCCGGCTTCTCTTGCCGGTGGTGTAAGTGATTTTGATATTTATGGTCCCGGAACGATCACTGCAGGAGCCTATCCAAGTAGGTTAAGGTATGGCAGTGGGCTTCAAACTTCCAATCCGGTTAATTACGATGCAGCCATTGCTCGTCAGGGAGCTGATATGCAGGAAACCAAACTTTGGTGGGCAAAGTAAAATAATTATAATTTAGGTTACAAAAGGCTGCCTCAAAAGGGCAGCTTTTTTTATCTAAAGATGTTTTACATCGCATGCTTACTTTCTTCCGCTTTATAAATATCAAGTACATGCCTTTGTGAACAAGCGTATTTTATAGTTCAGCTTCCTCTGAATATTTTTATTCCTGTCTTCCAGGTCTGAATAACCTCCGGTTTGTTTGTTGTAAAACTAAAAAAATAGCCATTATTGTGCATCAAATGCTTTTTCGGAAATTTCATTGTCTTGCATATAAATCCTCTCTGTAGTACTCCGTGTAAAATCTCAGAGTTCTCTGTGGTAAAAAAATTGAACCCCATTTGCTATGTTGAAATAATATATTTTAGCTCGCTCCTCTTATTATTTCATTTGAGCCATACAAACACATTCTTACAAATAAACCGACAAAAATCCCAAAGGGATCAGCGTGCCTGCCAACACAAACCAAACACCTCTTTTGCGCAAGCCTTTTTTGCCTTTCAATACAAAAAGTCCGGTGATGGCCAATAAAACCAAACCAACAGCAAATAGGTCCGAAAACCAGGTCCACAGAAACTTGGAATGGTTGTAATGCAGATAATTGACCTCAAAAAAGATTGGCCTACGATCGACGGTTTCTAAATATCCACGACCGCTTTGCACATTCAAGGTCAGCGATCCTCCTGCGAGGAAAACTTTCAAGGTCGATGGGCTGGGATAATAATGCTTTTTAAGTTTTTTACTGACATCTAAGCGCTTGAGTAAGTCTTTGACGCCATCCGTTGTCATGGATGCATTTATAGAATTCGGATTTACCAGAACAGATTTATTCTGAATGTCGTAATTGGGATCCCAATCACTGATATGATTCAATGCAATTCCGGACAGCGCATAAATAATGGTCATGCCGACAAAGAAATATCCTACATCCCGATGCAGGACATTATTTACCTTTCTCCAATTGATTTTCATGGAATTAGTTTGATTGAAATAAGAAAACTGAATTTTAATTACAGGTTTTTGGTTTCGAAACTGATGCCTTCAAGCCAAAAGTTTTCAAGTTTACCTCCTTCAGTCTTTCCCATCATTTCCTTGTAGCGCTCCATTTTGCCTTCTTCCTCAGCTTTTTCCTCGTGAGATTCGTGGTCGCCCTTTCCCATTCCATTTCCCTCTTTACCTAATTCATCAGACCACTTCGCCAGGTATTCTTCATCAATCACCTCCCTGTGAAATATCCCTGTTGCGATGATGTCACTGCCTTCCAGCTCTCGCTCAAACTGACCAATTTCTCCGGCCTCCACGCGGATTATAGTTTTTTCATCACTTCCCATAAGGTGGAGTCGTTTTCCGCTATGCTTGCATACGTGGGTAGCAGTGCCCGTAATGATAACTTCCTTCCCGTCATATTCCTTTGCATTGGCTAGTAGATCAACAACATTAATTACTGTTACGGCCTCTAGAGAAGATTTTTCAGTAACTACTTTTTCTTCTTTATTCTGATTTGAATTAGAACATGCTGAAATAACAAAAGCTAAAACTGCTACAAAAAAAATATTAGTTTTCATATTTAATATTATCTATGATGAATAATAAATTTAGAATATAAATGGGTATTCAAAATGCCTGTTTTTTATTAACACATTCATCACTCACAAAATTCACATAATCTAAAAATAATTACTGTAAGGTATGTTACATAATGTTTAATCAGGTCTATTCTTAAAACACAGGATAAAAATGTCAATTCAACCTTTGGCAATTAACAATGAGGTAGCAAACAACTCAGAACCTAGTAACCATCCTCCGGCACCAGGCTCCCGGTAACCTGCAGCCATACAATTATCTTATGAAATCATCCATATTCACAGGAACATTAGATTTGGATGATTCGTAAATTGCCAACACTATGGCCAGTGATTTCAGGCTCTCCTTTCCAGAAACAGGTGGCTCGCGACCTTCAGAGATGGCATCAGCAATAGATTCAAACTGAAATCTATGTGGATCTATCGAAAAACCTGCCAATGGGCTGGATGCTCCTGAAGCCGTGCTATTTATTTCTTGCTTTTCAGGTACCTTTTCATCTGCCTTTATAATCTTTACATCATCCCCATTAAGCCAAATTGTTCCATTTTCTCCGTGAAGTCCTATGCTCCTTGGCAATGCAGGCTGTATGGACGTTGAGCCTTCAATGACACCCAAGGCACCTGATTTATACTTAATTACTGCCACCGCATTATCTTCACCTTCAAGCCTTTTATGAGTTAGCGTACCCGTTATTCCATAAATGCTTTCCACATCGCCCATAAACCACTGCAACAGGTCTATGGTATGAATAGCCTGATTTATTAGCACTCCTCCTCCGTCCAGTGCAAGGGTACCCCGCCAGGCTCCGCTATCGTAATAATCCTGATCCCGAAACCATTTTATATGTGCGTCGCCTACACACAAATTACCAATTACCTGTTCATCCAATTTTCTTTTCAGTTCTTTTATTTCCGGTATAAACCTGCTCTGATAAATCACGGCTAACGCCACTTTGTTTTCTTCACAAACCCGGATTAAACGTTTAGCTCTCTCCAACGTTACTTCGATCGGCTTTTCCACGATCACATGTTTACCGGATTGAGCGGCCTGCTCTCCATAATCCATATGATTTCCACTTGGGGTACAAATGGAAACCGCATCCAATTCAGGATCAGCGATAAACGCATCCCAATTCGTTTGCCACCGGACTTTATACTTCTCCGACATCGCCCTGGCGTTATTTTCCGTGCGGCTGAAAACGGAAATCAATTCTAATTTTTCTGATTGCTTAATTGCCTGGGCATGAATGTCTGCAATGGTGCCACAGCCAACAATGCCAATTCTTAATTTTGATTCTGTATACATGTTGTGAAATCCTTTTTTACTCTCTATAGTTGAATAGGAAATAATATTTCTTGAGCTACTTCCACTCAGGCAATCTTCCCGGGGTATAAACCGCCCCTGCTTTTTCCAGCTTATCTTCCAGCTCTTTCACATCCGATTCTCCAATTTTTTTAATTTTTGGATACACCTCAGTAAATAATTCTTTTGCCACGTTATAGGAGTGTTTCATTGTCTCGGTTGGTGCAGATGATGTATTCCATAATCCACCTACAATCGACTCAATGCGACCAATGATTGATGGGTCAGTCGGGTAGGCTCGTTTTGCCATACTTCCATCACCAATCAAAGTGATTTTTATAGTAGCAATTTCCATCTCTACTTGTCTTATCTCACTCAAAATTTCCCTGGATACACCTGGTGTTTCTCTTGCTGAAACTTCCATTAATTTCAATTTATTAGAAAGCTCGCCAACATATTTACGGCTTCCCAACACAATTCTTCTCAACTCAGAAACCTCCTTCTGGAAAGCAAACATGCCTGCTTTGTCTTCTGCCGGCAAAGAAGCGAAACCAAGTGTATTACACACAAACTCTTTTTCATCAACCAATTCCGTGATTTCACCATCCACCACTTTAGCTAAAGAAACCGTGTATTTTCCCGGAAGTGCAAGTGGCCCCTGATCTTCAGAACCGAAGATACCTGCTTCTGATTTTTTGAGTACAGCCGGGCTCACACTTGGATACCTGAAATTCCAGACCGTTCTGTTCACGCCTTTTTTTGGCTCCTGCTTAATTCTGTTCACCACATCACCTTTCAAGTCTTTGACGGTAAATAGTAAATAGGGCTTTTGTTCATTGTCCTCCTGTCTCAATTCCGCTTTGGTCGGATAAGGAGCTTGCTGACCTTTTTCTTCGAGTTCTTTTTCCTTGTCCTTGCGTTGCTTTTTCAGGGTCTTAATTTCATCTTTCAGATAATAGGTGAATACTGCTCCAACTGGAGGATTTTCGGCAGAGTAATACGACTCTCCCATAAAGGATTTGCCTCTCATGCCTAGTGGAGTTGCTTCGATGAACATCCACGAATCCTTGACTGGATATATTTCAGCTTCCTTTGCCAAAGTAGTTTCTGAAATGTGTCGTAGAGGTGAATAATCATCAAGTATGTAGAAACTACGTCCAAAAGAAGCAAGAACCAGGTCGTTCTCACGCTTTTGTATTTCGATATCGCGAATGGCAATAGTTGGCAAACCGCCCTTCAGCTGCGTCCATTTTGTTCCTCCATCAACTGTAAAAAACAAGCCAAATTCCGTTCCCGCAAATAGAAGTTTAGGATCTTCATGATCTTCTGCAACAGCATACACTGATCCTCTTTCCGGAAGGTTGGAAACTATAGAAATCCATGTTTTCCCGGCATCATTGCTAAGCATCAGGTAAGGTTTAAAATCGCCACGTTTGTGATTGTTGAAGGCTGCATACACCCGGTTTTCTTCATGTTGGGAAGCCAATAACATATTGACGTAAGTCATGTCAGGTACACCTGTGAAACTGGATTGTTTACGCCAGTTTTGGCCTCCATCTTCTGTAACCTGTACCAGTCCGTCGTCAGTGCCAACATAAATCAATCCTTCCTTTATAGGTGATTCGGACAAAGCGACGATATTTCCGAATGTAGTGGTTGACATATTCTTTGCAACTGCGTCCACTCCCCATACTTTTCCCATCACAGGCATTTTATCCCGATCAAGTTGCCGGGTGAGATCCGGGCTGATCACTTCCCAGGAATTTCCGCGATCATCACTTTTGAAAAGTCGGTTTGCGGCAAAATACAACCTGGTATGAGAATGCGGACTAATCAACAATGGAGCATCCCAGTTCCAGACATATGGCTCGTCGTCCTTGCGCTCAACAGGTTTAATTTCGATAGCCTCTCCACTAAGCTTATCGTACCTGAACAAATTTCCATATTGATACTGAGAATATACAATATTTGGATCTGTTGGGTCAACCTGGGTTTCAAAGCCGTCACCCCCCAAAGTCACATACCAATCGGAATTTACAATGCCATTGGAATTCTTTGTTCGTGAGGGACCTCCCATGGAATAATTATCCTGTGTACCTCCGTATACGTTGTAAAAGGGCTCCGCATTATCTGTGGAAACTTTATAGAATTGTGCTACCGGTAAATTGCTTTTAAAATTCCAGTTATCACCCCGGTCATAACTCTCATAAATGCCACCATCACATCCTGCCAGGTAATAATCCGTATTATTTGGGTTTACCCAAAAAGCATGGTTGTCGACATGCTTCCATTTTTCATTGAGCTTTTGGAAGGATTTCCCTCCATTATCCGAAATATGAAACCAGGTATCCATCGAGTAAATGCGGCTTATATCCAATGGATCACAGAAGATTTCTATATAATAATTACCACTGGTGGTATAATCTGACATTTTTTTCCAGGTCTCGCCACGGTTGGTCGATCGGAAAAATCCTCCCTTACTGTCTCCCGCCTCCACAATGGCAAATACATAATCGGGATTAACGGGTGAAATGGCCAATCCTATTCTTCCCAAATCAGTCTCAGCAGGAAGTCCTTTGCTTTGCTTCGCCCAGTTTTCACCTCCATCAACAGACTTATAAATGGCAGATTCAGGGCCTCCATTGATGTAGGTAAATACATGCCTTCTGCGTTGATGCGCAGCCGCATAAAGTACATTTGGTTCTCGTGGATCCATGATCAAGTCGGCGATTCCGGTATGCTCACTAATCTCCAAAACTGCTTTCCATGACTTGCCGCCATCTACAGATTTGTACACTCCGCGATCTCCGCCGGCAGACCAAAGCGGTCCGTAAGCGGCAACATATACTACATTGGAATTTGTAGGATCAACAATGATTTTGCTGATATGCTCTGAGTTTTTCAAACCCATATGCTCCCAATTCTGTCCTCCATCCAGAGATTTGTAAATCCCATCACCGTAAGCTACACTTCGCTGATTGTTATTTTCCCCCGTTCCAACCCACACTACATGATGGTTATTTGGATCCAGGGTCACACAACCGATTGAATAAGAACCCTGACTGTCAAAAATGGCTTGCCACGTAGTGCCGGAATTGATTGTTTTCCACACCCCGCCGGATGCCACCGCCACATAATATTCGCTTGGTTTGTCCTCTCTTACAGCAAAATCGGCAATCCTTCCGGATGTGAAGGCCGGGCCAATATTTCTGAATTTAAATCCATTTAATGTTTCAGCGCTTAGCAGTGAAGTTTCCTCTTTGGCAGCTTCTTTGTTTTTATTTCTTTTTTGTGCGAAGGCAACTCCTCCAATCAACAAAATCAGGATGGTAATTTTCAAAAAACGTGTCATACTTAAGGTATTTAAAATCTGTAATCAGTAGAGATGAGTAAATATATGCCTGAAGGACCAGTATGACAAAAGTAGTTTTGAGTTTATTTTAAAAACCGAAACCGTTTAACAATCACATAGTATTCAATTGCAAATACGCTCGATCCCAAATAAAGCTTACATTGTAATGCTTGACTACAATACTTTTAAAAAAATACATCCCTGCTTCGTACTATTGCATCTTTGAAAAATTAACGAAGGAAGATTAACTATGAATACAATCAAACGACTGATGCCCATCGTCCTGGGTATGTTTATTATTTGGAGCTGCAATAAAAAAGATGATGACCCTCAAGTGACTGGTTTTATTAATGGTGCTGTAATAGACGCCACAGATGATACACCGCTTAGTGAGTCGCGCATTATCGTTTTTAATGCAGATACCAATGAACCCGTTGGAGAAATCATTAAATCAGGTGAGGATGGCCGGTTTTCTTTGGAATTGGATCCGGGCAATTACTATATCCGTGTTTCCAGGCAAGGCTATATTGACTCGCCACCGAAAGGAATCAGTGCGGTACCTTTCACCGTAGTAATTGGTGCAACTGATGAACAAACGATTGAACTATACCCTAGTGAGCTTACAAACGTTGGGGTTGTTTCCGGAAGCGTAACAGAAGGAGAGAATCCTGTGGCAGGTGTTTTGGTAGTCGCTGTTCAAACTTCAGGCCATGAAGGATATTCATCTATTACAGACCAGAATGGCGAATACATCATTTACAATATTCCGGCAAACACTTACAAAGTCCAAGCCTGGGTTTCAGAATATAATTCTGATGAGATTGACGCGACAATTACCAGTGGATCAGAAACCAGTAATGTAGATATCCTATTGACATCAGGTACCTCCAATACATTTACAGGACTAATCAGAAATCTGGCTACAGAAAACAAAGATGTCGATATTTCCCTGATCCATTCGATTACCCACGAAACCATACCCGGCTTAACGACTCAAAGTGAAAATCTAAGCTATACCATATCAGGAATACCTGATGGAGTTTACCTTGCAAGAGCTAGTTTTGAAAACGATGAGCGTGTAATGGATCCGGACAGAATTGCAAAATTTGGCGAGCCAATTGTTGACATTTCGGGAGGAAGTACAATTGATCTTCAGTTTGATGTTACCGGAGCCGTAACCATCAATAGCCCGACTAACGTACCTGATACCAATATCCCTTTTGAAATCACCGAAACTAATCCCACATTTGAATGGACACCATACTCTAGCACGTCGGATTATATCATCGAGGTGATGGAAAGTAACGGTAACATAATTTGGGGCGGGTTTGACACGAGTGGAAGCCTTCCTCACAAAAACATCATCATCCCATCGGGTCAGACCTCAATAGAATTTAACGAGGATGAAAGTGCATCTATTCCATCATTAGAGCCAGGAAAAGTATATAGATGGCGCATTTTTGCCAGTAAAGATGATAAGAACTCAGACACTGGTTGGACATTGATATCAGCAAGTGAAGATCAACTTGGATTGATAAAAGTGATCGAGTAAGCGAGCTGTCTCAACTAAGAATCTAGATTTAAAAAGGAATTAAGTTATGGAATGAAAGTTCCGTAGTTTGATTCCTTTTTTTTGTTTTTATGGCATTGTGGAGTATTTTTTTATTCTTATGCAAAATTGATTTTATTTCATAGGCTTTGGCACGTTTTTGACAAAAGCCATAATTAGGTTATCCATAATTTTAGGATATGATGTATTAAATGATTCTTTATCGATTGTAAATATTTCATGATTACATCTATCAAAAATCATTTTTATTCTACAACAATAATCTTTGAAATCTGAGAATTGATCTATTATATTTTTTGGAATATTAACTGGCTTATAGATGCCTGATTTAGTAAAGAATCTCTTATATTCTTGGGTGAAAAACCTTATTGAATATTGTCTATCTAAAGGGGGTATGATATTAGGTAAAATATGAGCCATTGTTTTTGAGTTGGCAACAATAGTTGCATCTGATATAGACACTCGCAGATTGTAATAGATTTTTTCAAGTTGATTAAGGTAATTATCGTATTCCTGATAAGTACAGGAATCTATTCTATATTCTCTAAGCTTTTCAAAGTCTTTTTGATGTATTAATATTGAATGTTTAAACTCAACGAAACTCACCATTTTTGCTTTAGTGATATTTGGATCTCCCATCTTATGCATGCCCCATGATGCTAAGGTTGCATATATCATTTCTATATGTCGGTCGGAGAAAAAGTGGTTTTCCTGTTCCTTTATAGCTTGTGTATGAAAATAAATTGATGGGCCTCCAAAGTCTTTTAGTACTGTCAATGATTTTTTATAATAGTATCCAATTTCAGCAACTAATTCATCCTCATTATTAGTTCCAGAAATACTTAAAGATTGCTTAGGTCTTACACATTGTGTGAAACCTTCAATCGCTAATGAGACGACCATTGGTTTTACACTAGTATCACAGGAAATTAAATTATTCATTCTAGCTAGACTATATATTTGCGCAAGGAGTGCATGATCAAGATCTTTATAATGTCCTTTGCTCAAATTAGTTTTATGAGAATTTGTAGCATAATATTGGGGGTGTTTATTTTTTATTATCTCTCTAATCTCTTGAGGAGTCAATGATTTGGTTGCCGTTTGGAGTATATTTTTTACTACTTCGGTAAAGGTCATTTTATTTGTCTTTTGTTGATGATGATTGAATTGACTATTTATTAGAATTGGTGTTCATTATTCCTTGTTTTTTCGCAATGATTGCTTAATCAGACTTAGAATATATTCAAGTTCTTCCGAATCTCTAATCTTGATTTCATAAGTTCCATTTCCCCAATGTCCAACGTTCGAAACGTCACGGGCAATATCCCTTGAGTCTTCAAGTTCACCACTTTTCAAGTTCATAAAAATCTTAAGGCTTTTCCCTTGAAAGACAATATCACAAAAGGTGTTGCCATCCACCTTAAATCCTACAAAATGCTTGCGTGGGTTAAGTGATATGTTGTCTGCGAGATCAAAAATTCTACCTTTTAGGGTTTCATAGAGTTCTCTTATTTCAAATTCAGCTTTTTGAATGTGTTCCTGTTCCGTAAATACTTTGAGTTCGTTTGATACCTTTTCAACTGCATCATCTTTTCTTGATATAGTTTTGATACTTTCTTTCGCTCCTGATTTTTGAATTTGCTCAAATGATACCGTGTCGTTCTCGTATTTCTTGATTTCCCAAAGTTCAATAGGTAAATCTTTGAAATTAATAGCTTCCCTTTGATAATTAGTAAATGATGGGGAAATGAAAATGACTTTTGATTGAGACCAATCTACCGTATCTCGTTTTAGAGTTCCCGAGCATTGTTCGTTATATTCAAGGATAAAATCAGCCTTGTTATTCAGCATCAACGATAAATATGCATATCCCTGATCAATTACGCTAAAATTCTTGTCTCGTTTATATTCAATTATTATAAAGGCATTCGATTCTTTGTCAAAAGCAAGGGTGTCAATCCTGAAATTGTTCAATGCAAATTCAGTTCGCACAAAATCAAGTTTAAGTATTGTTGATAAATGTTGCTCAGTTATCTTCTGTATGTCCTTTTCGAGACGGAATGGAGATTCTTTAATATGTTCAAGCTCGTTTCCTAGTTTGTAAATTGCCATGTTTTATACGACCATAATGAATGTCAACTATATACTACTCGTAATATCCGATTTGTATATTCGGAACTATTCCTGTTATTCTACTATATCTTTAATCTGAAAACCTTGTCAAATTCGTTTTAAAGGCCCTTCTGATATGAACTATAATCCTATTTAACATAATCTATTCCGTATAGCACACCGAAGGCATATATGCACTTTTCTAAAAAAATCAATACCCGACCCGGATTTGAGCCTTGTATTAAATATTATCCCGATTCAAGATATAAAATTGTTATTAAAAGATAGCTTCTATAGAAATATTTTTAATCTCTACATCTAAAATAAGGTGAAAAGGTTGGTTTCAGGTTATTTTACCCCTGCTATCACTTTCCCCGATGCAGTCATCTGCACACGAATGGGCTGAACAAAAGGGTTTGTGAGCCTGCCCGCTGAAAGAGGGGATACAAACCATGGCAAAAGAAATATATATGGCATCCGAAGCTTCAAATAGTTGTCTGATATATACTTTCTTCATAAATTAGTATAAGCAAGTGAAGCCTAAAGGATTCCCGACAGATACGGTTCTTATTGGCCACCCCAAAGCACAATGATAATCCCCGAACAGCATGAATATGGTAATGGATACTTATAATTACGGGCTCTAACCTAGGTTAAATAAGCTACTAACTTAGGTTATACTTTCGATTTACTTAAGTTAAGATAATCATTTACCTAAGTTAAATAACATATTTACTAAGGTTATTCATTAAATTATCTTATATTACATAATTATATAACCTTAGTTACCGGTCAAATGTATACTGATCCGTAATCAACGGTATACTGTTCTTAACTCAATAGTATACTGTACCATGGTCAATAATCTAGGTGGAACATGTGATGACACACAGCTAAATAACTCTTACTATGCTTAAATATACTATTGTAAAACAGCGAAATCCTTTTAAAGAAAACGAGGAAGATATGTATTATCCACGGCTTACTGGGCGCAACATTTATGACATCGATGATGTGGCCGACATAATAAGTAGTAGATCATCCCTTAGTAAATCGGATGTTGTTGCCACCTTAATTGCATTGGAAGATGTGATTCCGGAAGCATTAATAGGTGGTCACAAGGTGAAACTCGGGAATTTGGGTAGCTTTTCATTGCAAGCCGGAGCGAGCACTTCTCCTGAAAAAGCACTGGTAAGCTGGCGCAATTTCCGTAAACTTACCACCCGCTTCAGCGCCGGAAAATCATTGAAAATTCATTTGTGGGATGTCCATTTTCAAAGGATTGGAAACTAAACTATAGTTTCAGAACTCATTGATTTTAACATCTTGAGCAAACGTACAAGCCTTCCTGGCAAGCGAGGCAGGGATTTTGGCATGTTTTATCTCAAATAAAAAAATTAAAGTTAAGTTCGTAACGTAGAACTAAAGTTTATATTTATAAGCAAAACATTTGCGGTGCTTATAAAGAAATAGATATATCAATGAAAAGAGCTAAGCTGCTATTCGATACCAGGTATTTTGAGAAAAAACAAAAATCCGGGCAGCGCCTTTCAACAGAAGAAACCTTTCAGAAAATCTATCAGTCCAACCATTGGGATAGCGATGCTTCAGTTTCAGGTGTTGGTTCCGACGATGGACAAACGCGAGAAATAAGTATTCAAATCCCAAAGTTGATTAATGAGCTTGGGATTAAACGATTTCTGGATGTCCCTTGCGGAGATTATAATTGGTTTAGCAAAATGGAGTTGAATCTGGAATCTTATATCGGAGGAGATATCTTGCCGGAAATCATTGACCGAAACATAAAATTATTTAATGATTCGGGTCGGCAATTCATGAAAATCAACCTCATCAAAGATGCCCTTCCCGGAGCGGATATATTGTTTTGTCGGGATTGTCTGGTGCATCTGTCAAATGAGGATATTAAGCTTGTGATTCAGAATATAAAGCAGTCAAAAATCGAATATTTACTTACTACCACTTTCCCTGAATGTGAAACGAATGAAAATATTATCACGGGAGACTGGAGAATTATAAATCTGGAGAAAGCGCCATTCAATTTCCCTTTACCCCTAAAGCTAATCAATGAGCGTTGCACGGAAGGAAATGGCTCCTATGCCGATAAAAGTATTGGGCTCTGGAGGGTGAGCGATTTGTAAATGATTTGTTTGGATTTTATCCATATGTTGTCGGAAATTGCTATCCGACATGAAACCAGGGCAGTTGCTATCCGGCATTAGGAGTAAGAAAAATATGGGGTAAGAATTGATATTGTCAGGTGGAAACACCTGACAGCACAGATAAAATAAAAGGAACAATTGAATAATAGAACCATTGAACAATTGAATTAGGAAGTCTTGTAAAGATAAACCTATTGATTTTTCCAATCACATACCCCGCAATAGTAATTTTAATCCCATAACAACAAAAATTTAAAGCCCATTCTTTAACTACTTAAAATAGTTTTGTAAATCGTATCCGATAATGAAATAGCAAGGTATCTTTACTATGATTTTTTATAATTTTCAAGTAATTTTTACATTAAAATTTGAGGAAATTGTCGAGCGTGAATCTAAACTATAATACTTACAAAGAGACTTTTAAAGGGAGAAAGCTGCCTTTGGCCTTTGTGGATATGGATTTGCTCGATAAAAACATCCATCAAATCCTTGGTCGCAGCAGGAACATCCCCATCAGGATTGCCTCAAAATCCATCCGATGCGCCTATATTCTTGACTATATTTTCAAAAGCAATAAACAGTTTCAGGGAATCATGTCGTTTTCCGGAGCAGAGGCAGTGTTTCTCAGTAAAAAAGGCTTTGCTGATATACTGATCGCCTACCCTGTTACAAACGGTGAAGTTATTGCAGATATTTGCGCGGAAATAAAAACCGGCAAATACATCAACCTGATGACCGATAAATTGGATCATGTTCATCTGATCAATGAAATTGGAAAAAAATTCGAGGTTAAAATTCCTATCAGTGTGGACATCGATATGTCTGTTGATTTTCCGGGTTTGCACTTCGGCGTTTGGAGATCATCGATCCGCAAACCTAATAACCTGAAAACACTTCTTGAAGAAATCAAACCTTTGGAATTTGTGCGCCTCGAAGGTGTTATGGGCTATGAAGCACAAATTGCAGGGATAGCGGACAAAGTGGAAAAAAAATGGTTGATGAATAATGTGATTCGCTCATTGAAGAGATTTTCCATCAACAAAATAGCTGACAAAAGAAAGAAAGCCGTGGAAATGATCCGGACCATGGGCTTTGATCTTAAAATCGTGAATGGTGGCGGAACCGGCAGTCTGGAATCTACCATACAAGAAGATGTAATTACGGAAGTTACCGTAGGTTCAGGATTTTTTAATTCTCACCTTTTTGATCATTACAGGCAATTTAGGCATGAGCCCGCTGCAGGATTCGCCTGCGCAATTAATCGACATCCTGACAATTATATTTTCACCTGTTCGGGCGGTGGCTATGTTGCTTCAGGCACTCCTGAAAAACTAAAGTTACCTTTGCCCTTTCTACCGGCAGGCGCTAAACTAATAAAAAATGAGGGCGCAGGCGAAGTGCAAACGCCAATCGTTTATAAAGGAAATGAAAAATTAAAAATTGGCGATCCTGTGTTTTTCAGGCACAGCAAAGCCGGTGAATTGTGTGAACGATTCAATACTTTAAATCTGATCAGGAAAAATAAAATAGAACTGGAAGTCCCAACCTATCGTGGAGAAGGACAATGTTTTTTATAATAAAATGATGCTGATTTTTTTACTCAACAGGCATAAAATCAGTCAATAAATCTTGAAATATTAAAAGAGTAAATAATGAATATACGTGTCGTCAATCCATTGACAAAAGAGTCCTTGTACGAAATTGAGCCGATGGCTGAAAAAGAATTAAGCGCGGTATTTAATACGGCCCGAGAGGTTCAAAAGCAGATCGGATCGTTGAGCGTAAAAGAACGTATCGATGAGGTAGTCAAAATCAACAAATACCTGATTGATAATTATCTTAGCATTTCTGAGCGGGTGGTTAGTGAAACCGGAAAGACAGAATTTGAAGCGCTCAGCAATGAGCTTTTTGGGATTTGCGATGCTATCGATTACTATAGGGATCGTGCAGCGAATATTCTGAAACCACAAAAAGTACACACATCCATGGTGCTAATGGGTAAAAAGTCAAGCATACATTTTGATCCTATGGGAACTGTTTTGATTATTGCTCCCTGGAATTATCCTTTAATTCAATGCTTTCTCCCATCAATATTGGCGTTTCTTGCAGGCAATGCCGTGGTATTCAAACCTTCTGAGGTTACTCCTTTAAAAGGCTTATATGAAGAAATTCTGGATGGCGCAGGATTTATGAAAGATGCCATTCAAATTGTATATGGCGGCAAAGAAACAGGAGCTGCATTGATCGAGCAAATACCGGATAAGATCCATTTCACCGGCAGTACACGTGCAGGAAAACAAATCATGGCGGCAGCGGCCAAACATCTGATTCCCGTTGACCTGGAATTGGGAGGGAAAGACCCTGCAATCGTTTTTGAAGATGTAGATATCGAAAAAACTGCCAACGGGTTGGTTTGGGCTGCTTTTACGAATGCCGGACAGTCGTGTACCTCAATTGAGCGCTGCTATGTTCATGAATCAATCTTTGATGAGATGACAAATACAATAGTGGCTATCACCAAAAAATTGAAATTAGTCAATCCTGATTGTGAAGATTGCGAAGCTGATGTTGGCTGTATGACTGCCGATTTTCAATTAAAGATCGTTGAGGCTCAATTAAAAGATGCTGTTGATAAAGGCGCCAAAATCCATTGCGGAGGAACAACGGTCGAAGGCACTCAAATCATACCACCGACGGTCGTTACAGATGTTACAGCTGAGATGGAATTGATACGTGAAGAAACATTTGGGCCTGTTTTACCTCTGATTAAATTTTCGAGTGAGGAAGAGGCAATCGCCATGGCTAACGATAGTGAATACGGATTGAGTGCAAGCGTTTGGTCAAAGGATATGAAAAGAGCAGATCGCGTTACTGCTGCATTGAAAGTAGGAAATGTTTCCATCAACAACCATATGCTCACTGAGGGGAATCCGGCCTTGCCTTTTGGAGGAATCAAGAACAGTGGATTTGGCAGATACAAAGGAGATTTTGGACTACATACTTTTTCAAATGTAAAATCTGTTATTTCCGGGCCAAACAATAAAATAATCGAACCACACTGGTATCCATTTACCAAATCTAAATTCGATACTTTTCCAAAATTGATGAGCGCTTTTTTTGCCCGACCACGAAAATGGGTTCAGTTTGCTCTTGTAGGCATGAAGCTGGATAGTATGGGAAACAAAGAAAAAATAAACCTAAATGATTAACTTTTTAAAATTACTAAGATGAAGGAGGTATATGATTACATCATCGTTGGAGCCGGTACCGCGGGTGGCGTACTTTCTTATAATTTGACAAAATCAGGGGCTAAGTGTCTGTTGATTGAAGCCGGAAATCATTTTACAAAAGAAACTTTTCCCACCACCGAAGCTGATGCTTCAGCACAAATGTACTGGGGTGGAGGCATTGAATTCAGCAGCGATGCGCAAATGGCATTCTTGCGAGGCAAACTTGTCGGTGGCGGTTCCGTAGTCAACCAGGCATTGATGGATCGATTTGATGACATTGCGCTAAATGACTGGAAAGATGAAAGCGGCATTGACTTTTTCAATGAAGCTGACATGGCCCCCTATTATGAAAAGGCAGAAAGCATGATCGCCCTTCATACCTTCAAGGCGGAAGAGCGGACAAGAAATGCGGAACTTTTTGTAAAAGGATGCGAAGCCTGTGGTTACGAATGGCATTACCTGAGAAGAGCTCAGAAAGATTGTGCCTTTTCCAAATATAATGACTGTGTCGCCTGTTTGGGAGGATGCCACAGGGATTCCAAACAAAGTACTTTGATCACCTACATCAGGGATGCCGAAAAGGAAGGGCTTAAGGTTCAATCAAATACTTCCATCGAAGAAATTATACATAAAGATGATGGCGTAACACTTTTTGGCAAACACAATGGTAAGGAAATTTCATTCAACACCAAAAAAGTCATCCTTTCCGGCGGGGCATTTGGTACTTCTGCCTTGCTTTTAAAGTCAGGTTTCAAAAAGCAATTGCCATCTATAGGCAGATACTTTGCCACACATCCACAATTTATGTTTTTTGGATTGTATGACGAAGTGATCAACGCGCATAAAGGTATGTTCCAATCAGTCGCTTCAAAAGATCCGCGATTTAGAAAAAGAGGTTTTAAGCTTGAAAATGTCTTTGCCGGAACGGCCTCGATAGCCATGCTTTATACTGGTTTTGGCGCTGACCATCTCGATTATATGAAACATTATGACAAAATGACCTGTGCCGAAGTCGCCGTACGCGATGAAAATGCGGGAGAAATCCTGGTGGATAAAAAAGGAAAGTTGGTTGTCAAAAAAGAAATGACAGAGCAAGACACAAACCGAATGAATGATGGTGTGAGTGTTTTGAAGGAAATCCTGGCTGCTAGTGAGGCGAAAAGAGTGGTAGAATCTCCCATATACTTCGGCTTGCATTTGATGGGTGGCGCCAGGATGGGAGTTGATCCGGTAACATCAGCGGTAGATCCGGACTTCAGGTTGAAAGATCAGAAGAACATATATGTATGCGATTCCAGTGTTTTTCCAAATGCTCCGGGGATCAATCCTGCCTTAACCATCATGGCATTGGCGCATAAACTCAGTCAACAATTAAGCGATTAAATTGAATTAACATGGCATCGAATATACTTAGCAATAGCGCTGTAAAAGGCCTGACTCGAATTGGAAACATCCTTATCCCCGGTGAGGGTGAATTCCCTTCTTTTTCTGAATATATGTGTATTGAACACGTTGATGATTTGGTGCATTATGCGCCGGATGATGATATCAACGACCTGGGAATGGTATTGGGTATTTTATCCGTTTTCCCAAAGATATTTTTAGTCTGGCTGGTGAGAAAGATGGCTAATTCGCACAAAAATCATGGCCCTTTAGGCACGCTGCTTCGCCAGCTCAATTTGGGAATCAGAGGGATTGTGTTCTCCTTGTATTATTCCGAAAAACCCGGGGCCAATTACAAAGGAAAACATCCGAATGAGCTGATTGGATTTACTTTGAATAAAGTGGTGGCGGAGTGACAAGAGTTGAAATTTAGGTAACATTTTGCTATCCGGACGACATCATAGGAATAAATATATAAAATGAGTTAAACTTTTGTGTGGGATATCGTGTCTTGATTAAAAAACTTTAGTAGAATTCCGGATCATGAAAAAAAATCAGCTTAAAATTCTCCTGACATTATTCATTTTTTCATTGGGAATATCCTGCACAGAGGATGACTGCATTGATGACAACGATGAAGATTGTGTTTGCATCGAAATTTACCAACCTGTTTGTGGAAGCGATGGAAAAACCTATAGCAATAGCTGCTTTGCTGAATGTGCCGGAATAATTGAATATACTGAGGGGGAGTGTGAATAAAAAGCTGGAGTAGATAATCAAACGATTTTTACATTTACTAATTCCCCATTTCAATCAGTTCTTTAATAATATTGAGCACAGACCATTTATTCCATTCTATATTTTTCGTTAAAATAAGCTTAAGTTGCATTACGGAAAGCTTATATCATCAAATATGGAGAGCATTAATAAGTATTAAACAGACACACCAAGTTTTGACAACAATGAATTTCTGACAAAATTTGCTTGCAAAAAGTGAAAATAAATAGTTCTGAATAGTAATTAATTTTAAATACTTTTATACTCATAAGAAAATTCGATAAGATAATTTGCTGAATATGGTAACCCGAATAGAAATTGACGGTTTTAAAACCTTTAACAATTTTGTAATGGAGTTTACTCCTTTTACAGTAATTGCCGGCGCCAATGCTTCTGGAAAAAGTAATTTGTTTGATGCATTAAACCTATTATCGAATTTAGCAAAAATGGACATTAGGTCAGCTTTTAATGATCTCAGGGGAGATGCTGAAGAACAATTCACACAATTTTCTTCAATTGACTATTCAAATAAAATAAAACTGGCTGTTGAATTATTAGTTGATAAAAACATTAAGGATAACTGGGGGGAAGAAGCTACGCTAAAATACACAAGACTACGATATGAAATTACCATAGAAAGAGTAACAAACAAAAAAGGATTTGAAGATTTAAAGATTTCGCATGAAAGTTTGGCGCCTTTTAAACATCAAGATGACAAATGGGTAAAAAACAATATCCCGTCTACTTATAGGGATATTTGGCGACCAAAAGTAAGAGCTGGCAGAAGAGGGACACCCTATATTCAGACAACAACTAAAAATGGCAAATTGAACATCAGAATACCTCTTGATGGAAAACCGGGATCTGGCAAGGAATTTTCAGCAAAGGATATTGCTCAAAGCGCATTAAGTAGCGTTAATAGTGTTGAATTCCCTCACGTATTTGCGGCGAAAAACGAGATGTTAAATTGGCGGATGCTTCAGCTAAATCCGGAGGACTTGAGAAAACCAAGTTCAAGAATGGCGCTTGATTCCGTTTCCCATAGTGGGGCCAACCTCGCTGCTGCACTTCACCGATTAAAAACCGATGATGATAGTGTTCTGAATGATATCTCAATCGAATTAAACAATTTACTTCCAAATTTTACGAGAGTTGATGTGAAAGAAGAGCTCGCCGAAAACAGATTTGTAATAAAATTGACCAGCGATGATGGAAGGGAGTTTACTTCAAGAGTACTTTCGGAGGGTACATTACGAATATTAATACTGTGCATATTAAAATATGATAATCAGCACAAAGGCACTATATGTTTTGAAGAACCTGAAAATGGAATTCACCCCTTTCGACTACAATTAATGATTCAGCTTTTAAAAGGGCTTTCAACGGAATATTCGGACGTAGAAGAGCCCCTGTTGCCACTTCGCCAAATTATTGTAAATACACATTCAACAAGTTTTGTAGCGGAAATACTTCATAAAAACAAATCTTGTAAAGAGATTTCAGTTTGGTTTTCTAAATTAAATTCAATAGTTGATCCTCAAAAAAAATATAAATATAAAATCACGAAATTGATACCTGTACATTTTTCTTACGGTCAAGCGTCAATTGACTTTTTAGAAAAATCGGAAATTGATATGACGGAGCTTGATGTGAAAAGATATTTAAAAACCACAGATTTTGAAGGCTAAATATGGGAAATATTCTTCAAATTGGTTTTACAACAGAAGGCTCCACTGATGAACGTTTTTTGTCAAATATCATTCAAAAATCTTTCGAGAACGCTGTACTCAATTGCAATTCAGAAATTGAAGTGTATGAGCCAATGCATTTAAGAAAACATGGCGATGGTTATGTCAATCAAATTACTCACATCGCAACCGAGTATTCATATTTTCATGTGATATGCGTGCATTGTGATGCCGATGCTCCAACGATTGAAAAAGTGATGAATGAAAAAATGAACCCCTCCTTTACTGCAGTAGACAATTTGGAAAGTAATGCTTGCAAAAATTTAGTGGCAATCATCCCGGTTCAAATGACTGAAGCCTGGATACTGGCTGATTGTGATTTGCTAAAAGAAAAAATCGGCGCTTCAAAAATAAATGCTGAACTGGGTTTGCCTGTTCGGATAAGGGAAATTGAGGCTATTAATAACCCCAAAGAGACCATATCAAATGCTATTAGAGTTGCTCAATCTAATTTACCCAGAAGAAGAAGAAAATTAACAATTTCAAATCTTTATACACCCATTTCACAAGAAATATCAATTGATAATTTGATGCAATTATCTTCATATAGTCTATTTATGGAAAATATTGAGCATGCCTTACGGAAACTAAATTATTTGCCATAGTATTATTTCTGTCTCTTCGGTACTATTTATTAAAATATCAGTTTAGCTTTTTCAATAAAGTCATTTATTATAGTAATTATATCAATTTCGTTCTGCAAACAGATATATCAATGGAAAAAATTAATATTCTAAAAATGCGTGTACTCATAAAAATTTCAGGATTGGCAATTGCATTAACATTTTTTTTCGCTTGCGATTCTACTATAAAAGTGAATAATAAAAATCAATATGGAGATCACCAACTGCACAAATTAGAATACAATAATCCCGGCTTACTGGTTGACCTGGATGTGGGTTTCAAATCGATACCCATGCCTATGGACTTTGATGGGGATGGGGATCTTGATTTGTTAATCTCTGAATCGGGAGCGTATGTAGAAGCGGGAATTTTTTATTTTGAAAACATTAGCGGAAATGTGGAAATGCCTGTTTTTCGCAGGGGTATGAAAGTTTCATTCGACCGCAGGAGATTGGGGGCTGATGGGAATTTGTTTGAAGTAGCGGAAGTTGATGGGCAAATTCATGTGCTCACTCCGGACAGGGTAAATGAAAGGTTATTGATATACAAAAACGTACCTCAAAATGTTTTTTGGGATGATAATGAAATTCCACTGCCGGACCAAGGGTACGATTACCTTCACAACTTCAGAAGCACCCAATGGAAAATGATCGATTTTGATGGTGATGGAATAAAAGATTTGGTATGTGCTGCAAGATCCTTCAGAACAAAGAAATTTAGGGGGAGCGTGGCAAAAATGATAAAAGAAGAAATCAATGTAACGCATAAAAACAATCCGCTTCTCTTCTTTAGGAATAAAGGAAACAACAATAAACCGTCATATGAAAGCCCGATAGCCATTTTAAAAAAGGATGGTACTTCACTGGCAGATGGCTTGGCGATAAAGCCATTGCTTGCAGATTTTGACAATGACGGAGATCACGATTTAATTGGTATTGGAAAGCCTGAAAATGCCGACGATTACGATGTTGACTGGAATAATAATTTCTTTCTTTATTTCGAAAACACAGGAACAAAATCGAATTTTAAATTCAATGAGGGCAAAGTTTTGCTCCACCATGATGTTCCTGTTCGGATGGAATCCCGCTCAACCATTCATACTGTAGCTATAGATTGGAATAAAGACGGCCATGTTGATATTATTGCCGGGGAAGAATCCGGTAGGGTTTCATTCCTAAAGAATACCGGGCAACTAGTTGACGGTGTCCCACAATTTTTACCTCCCCGATTTTTTCAACAAGAAGCAAAATATGTTGATTTTGGAGCGCTTGTTGCTCCCCGGATATTTGATTGGGATGGTGATGGATTAGATGATATTATCAGTGGAAACGAAATGGGACATATTGGGTTTATTAAAAATTTAGGTGGAAATACACCATCGTGGGATAGGCCTAAGCTACTTGAAATCGATGAGATTCCGATAAGGCTAATTAAAAACAAAGCGCTTCCAAATACAGAAGAACCTATTTGGGGGTATACCACTATCGATGTCGGTTATTGGGACGAAGACGATCTTCCCGACATTCTGGTTACTGAGCACAACGGAAATATTGTATTCCTGAAAAACATAGGCAGCAGGCAACATCCAAAACTTTCTCAAGCTCAAGCAATTGAGGTAGCATGGCAGGGAGAGCCGCAAAAACCCGCCTGGATACCCGGGACATCAAAGGGCAATGAGCTGCTGGCGCCATGGCGGACCTCTCCATTTATTATGGACTTTAATGATGACGGGCTAAATGATCTGGTAATGCTTGATTACGAAGGGTATCTGGCTGTATATAAACGATATAAAGAAAATGACGAGTTGTTTCTAGCCCATCCACAAAGAAATTTTATCTTTCCATCAGGTGAGCCAATTCAGCTCAACCAGCTAACAGGAAAGAGCAGCGGACGATTAAAAATTACCTTTGCCGATTGGGATGGTGATGGAATGAAAGATTTAATCGTAGCTTCAAAACCCGCCGTTGACTGGATGAGAAATAAGGGGATGAAAGATGGGAAGTTGGTCCTTCAATATATGGGAAGAGTAGCTTCCAGAACGTTGATGGGGCATACTGATGGGCCGGTAGTTTCTGATTGGAATAATGATGGGGTACCTGATCTGCTCGTAGGAACAGAAAGCGGTGTCTTATATTACTGGGAGCGGCCAAGTTTTGACATCACTACAACGATGACCACTGCAGGAAAACAAGCTCCGGCCAATTACCCTTATTTTAAAAGGTAAAAAGGAATATTCTTTATAAGCGCCAAAAAACGCAAGTTATTATGATAAATCCATAGATTTAAATAATCTATCGTAGTACTACAAGTTTTAATAATTGATTGAATTTTGATCCATTTACCCAAAATGAAAAACATCTGTTTCATCCTACTTATTATAGGGGACCTCTAATAATTGATTTTAGATTCTTGTTAAGATATTCAAAAAACTGAATGTCTCTAAAAGTTGCCGATCAATATTTCACTTACTTTACGTCATTTTGCTAATGTCTTGATTA
>SDBV01002622.1_pt1 | contig 26823 bp, 19 predicted proteins | sample 2277081 | NCBI WGS metagenome assembly SDBV01 (sample SAMN10402039, study PRJNA504765) | marine sediment metagenome | isolation source: marine sediment core GS10_PC15, 223 cmbsf | place: Arctic Ocean: Southern Knipovich Ridge | collected 2010 | reverse complement strand
TTCCATCGAGTGCGGGTCCACCTACTGGGTGTGCAACGTCTCCACCTGCAACCGCAAGCGAACCGCGCTGGTGTTCTGCTCGGTAACGTGCTGGGAGGTGCACCTTCCGGAGGCGAACCACCGAGAATCGTGGGCTGAAGAGCGCATTGCCCCGGCGGCGTCGGGTTAGAGGCGCCCCCCCCGGGCGTTGATGGCGCTGGATTCAGCGGACTGCTCGGAAGAGGATGCCAAGCGCCGCGAGAATCGAGAGTCCCAGCACGAAGGGTCTCGCCCCGGCGCGGTCGACGGATTTGCGAATCAAAGGCGAGGCTGCGAATCCCGCGAGGGTCGCCGGTACCAGCCAGATCGAGAGGATGATTTCCGCTCGCCCGTACTGGCCGATCGCGGTCAGTGCCGCGATCGAAACGAGCGCTCCGATCACGAAGTGGCCCGAAAGCGTGCCCCTGATCCGGGGCCCGCTTGCCCGCTGGTAGAGCAAGGCCATCGGTGGACCACCAATCGACGAAAGGGTCCCCATGAAGCCCGATAGGGCGCCAGCCGCACTCGCAGTAGCCGGGTTCGGATCGATCTGGAGACTCGAGAGGCTGAGTGCGACACCGAGCAGAACCAGCCCCGCAAAAACAAAATCGAAGTTCTCGGATGGGAGAGTGATCCAGACGAGGGCTGCCACCAGCGTGCCCACGATTCGTCCGGCGAACGCAAAGCCGAGTCCGGCGAAATCGATGGCCTCGCGTTCGCGGAAGGCGATCAGGAGGGTCAGCGCGAGACTCGAAGCCATCAGCGGGCCCGGGACGAGGGGCGGGTAGATGAGGAAGAGCAACGGAGCGGCGATCAACCCGAGGCCGAACCCCACCGATGCCTGGATGCAGGACCCGATGGCGACCAACGCGAAGACCGCGAGGGCCGGTCCGGGTTCGAGCGGAAACGCCACAGGAACCTCCAGTCGCGGTGTGGTGAAAACCTTTGGCGGGTCGCGTGCTGCCGCCCGAAATGAAAGGAATTCAAGCGCTTACGCTATCCGTTCACCCGCCCGGTTGCACCCTGGAAGAACCCCGCGAGCTTCGAACCCTCGTCATGGGCGGTTCCATCATGCTTTCCATTGGCGTGGAATACGAAGAAGCGGTTGCGGTTCCGGTCGAGCGCATCGCCAATGGATCGATGTACCTTTCGCCGAGGGGGCTATTTCGGCACAGTGAAGACGCTTGTGGATGTTTTAGATGCACCGCGTTAGCGATCTCGTCTATCGCGCGCTGCCATTATTTGCCCAGAATCTCGTATGCACAGCCTCGGGGTATACCCGCTATCGCTCCCGTTTTACCCATCACTTCAACAACAAGATTGCAGAGTGGGAGGGCAGCGTCGGATGGTCGCTCGAGCGGCTCCGCGAACTTCAGCGAACGCGGCTCGATTTGCTCGTGAACCGAGCTCGCCAGCACGTTCCCTACTACCGAGATCTTCCCGCGCCTTCGAACGCCAAAGATCCATTCCGAGCGATTCGAGAGACGCTCGCGTCGATTCCTCCGCTGGAGAAGGCGGATTACGGCGATGAGCCGCAGTCATTCATTGCCCGCGATATCCATCGCCGCCGACTGATTCGAGGTCAGACGAGCGGTACCACGGGGACCTCTTTGCCTCTCTGGTGTGTGCCTGAAACTCTCGTCGAAGAATTCGCCACGGTATGGCGTATGCGGCGAAACTTTGGAGTCATGAGCCCCACCGGCCCAAACCTGACGTTCAACGGAAACATCATCGTTCCGTTCAACCAGAGTCGACCACCCTTCTGGCGGAGTAGTTCATACGATCGCCGTACGCTCTTTTCGGTCTATCACATGACGCCAGAAAACTTGAGATCGTATGCGGATGCCGTTCACTCGCTGCCCGCAGAATATATCGAAGGCTATCCTTCGGCTATCCACCTAATGGCGCGCGCGCTTCTGGAAAATGGGCAACCAGTTGCCCCTGGACGTATCAAGGCCATCTTTACTTCTTCGGAGTCCCTTCTTTCGTTTCAGCGAGAAACCATTTCGAAGGCGTTTGGGGCGCCGGTGAGAGATCGATATGGGGCGAGCGAGAAGGTGGTCTCGATGACCGAATGTCGGGAGGGGCGTCTTCATGTTGATCTGGAGTACTGCATCGTAGAAGTGGAAACCGCTACTGAAACAGACGAATTCGAGGCTGGCCCGCTGCTCGTAACCGGATTGTCGAATTATGCGACGCCGCTGTTTCGCTACAGAATCGGCGACGTCGGTACCAGATCGAAACACCCATGTCCGTGTGGGCGAGCTGGAGATGTATTTTTTCATGTTGATGGTCGCGTTGAAGATTACGTCCTGACGCCCGATGGCCGATTGGTGGGCCGTCTCGACCATATCTTCAAAGAGCAGTTTGACGTCGCCGAGGCTCAAATCATTCAGACGGGCGAAGCTTCTATCGATGTATTGATCGTGCCGCGCTCTAGTTATTCGAACGCCAGCAGCCGAGCATTGATGCGGGAGATTCGCGCGCGATTGGGAACCAAGATGGAGATCAAGATCAGGATCAGGGACAGCATCCCGCGCGAGGCCAATGGAAAGTTTCGCGCCGTGAAATCGGAATTCGGACGAATCCACGCCTGAGGAGGCAAGGCAATGTGCGGGATAGCGGGTTTTTCCGGTTCATATGACCAGGCGCTTCTCGAACGGATGAGCGCTGCACTGGCGCACCGCGGCCCCGACGACTCCGGGCTACTGATCGATGAGAAGAACGCGATCGGCCTTGCGCACCGTCGCCTTTCGATCATCGACGTGTCTTCGCGCGGCCACCAACCCATGTGGGACAGCACCCGAACTGTCGCAATCGTCTACAACGGCGAGATCTACAACTTCGCTGAGCTACGACGCCAACTCATTGAGGATGGTTATGCGTTCCGCAGTCAGAGCGACACAGAAGTCATTCTGAATCTTTATCTCCGAGATGGGGAAAAGATGTTGGAGAGCCTGAATGGCATCTACGCATTCGCACTTTGGGACACTCGGACGGATTCGTTGCTCGTCGCGCGCGATGGCCTCGGCGTCAAGCCCCTCTATTACGCCGAGACAAGGCTCGGAATGGTCTTCGCGAGCGAGCTCAAGGCTTTGCTTCAGGATCCCACGATCGATCGCTCAATTGACCCGCGTTCTATTCGCGACCACGTGATTTACTTGTGGTGTCCTTCACCAAGGACAATGCTTCGTTCGGTTAAAAAGCTACTTCCTGGTCACGCGATGCTGGTACGCCACGGGAAGATCGTTCGAAATTGGAAATTCTATGATCTGCCCTACGACCAAGAGCTCGTCGACTGGCCAGCGAACGACGCTGTTGTTCAGGTGCGTAAGTACTTGACTCGCGCGGTGGAGCGTCAGTTGGTTGCCGATGTGCCGGTGGGCGCCTTCCTCTCTGGAGGGCTTGATTCGAGCAGCATCGTGGCGCTCGCGCAGCGGAAGCTCGCCGAAAAACGGTTTCAGTGCTTCACGATTGGTTTCAAGGGGAAAGAAGCGCGAGACGAGGGCATGGAGAGAGATCTCTATTACGCACGTCGCGTGTCCGATCACCTTGGCGTCGACCTGAGTACCGTCTGGGTGGGATCCGAGATGGTCGACGAGCTTCCAGGGATGATTTTCCATCTCGATGAACCGCAAGCAGATCCGGCGCCCATCAATGCGCTCTTTATCAGCCGCCTGGCGCGCGAGCACGGCATCAAGGTGCTGCTCTCGGGTGCAGGCGGCGATGATATCTTTACCGGTTATCGGCGGCATTACGCACATCAGCTAGAACGATATTGGACTTGGCTACCGTTGTCGGCACGCAAGAAATTGCGGAGGCTGAGTGAACGCATTACTCCAACGAGTCAATTGAGTCGCCGGTTTTCGAAGGCCTTCCGCTATGCGGACCTAAGCGGAGATGAGCGCATCGACAGTTACTTTCATTGGATTTCACCGGCGGTCATCGCCCCGGTTTTCAGTGCAGCTATTCGAGCAGAGCTCGAGGAGGAAGAATCGAACCTGGTGCGAGATGCGTTGGCAAGCCTCCCTGATTCGGTGCCTTCGTTGAACCGCATGCTGTATCTGGAAGGGCGATTCTTTCTCGCAGATCACAACCTCAATTACGTCGATAAGGTGTCGATGGCGGCCGGCGTTGAGGTGCGCGTTCCACTGCTTGATCCTGAGCTGGTATCATTGGCGGCGCGCTTGCCGTTGCGATTCAAGCAGCGCGGTCGAATCGGCAAGTGGGTGCTTCGTGAAGCCATGAAGCCCTATCTCCCCAAGGATGTGCTCTACCGCAAGAAGGCTGGTTTCGGGGCTCCATTGCGCCATTGGTTGCGCGAGGATCTGCGCCCGTTGGTTGAAGACGTGCTTTCAGAGCGGAGCCTGCGCGACCGCGGGATTTTTGACCCGGCAGGCGTCCGCGGGCTCGTAACACTCAACAACGAGCGGAAGCTCGATGCCACGTATCCCATTTTCGGAATGATTTGTATCGAGTTGTGGTGCCGGATGTTTATCGATCGACCTGCGCCGGAAGTGCTTGTAGGGTGACTCAGTGGATTCGAATGACCGAGGAAGTGCCGCGCACGACCTTTTCGATCACTGAGTGGGCTCACACCGATTCTCGCGTCGATTTCGAGCGCTCGAGTTAGGAACGGGGGAACGATCTCGCCATGTGCGGCATCTGCGGAATCATCGACCGCTCCGGCAAGCCGATCTCCGAGCGCGCCATCCTGCGTCTTCGCGACTCGGTCGAGCACCGTGGTCCTGACGATGCAGGAATTCACATCGAAGCCGGCGTCGGGCTTGGCAGTCGGCGATTGGCCGTCTTGGACCTCTCTCCTCGCGGCCACATGCCGATGCACAACGACGATCGGTCGATCTGGATCACGTACAACGGCGAGGTTTACAACTACCGCGATCTACGCACTGAGCTCGAGTCTCAGGGCATCCGATTTCAGTCGGACTGCGATACAGAGATCGTGCTTCGGGCCTATGAGGCCTGGGGAGACGATTGCGTCAAGCGGTTCCACGGCATGTTTGCACTCGCGATCTGGGACTCGAAACGGAGACGACTCTTTGCGGCGCGTGACCGGCTCGGCGTAAAGCCCTTCTTCTACATCGACGATGGCAATAGGTTTGCTTTCTGCTCGGAGCTGAAGGGCCTGTATGAGCTTCAGCCGCCTTCCTTCGACCGGATCGACCCCCTGTCGCTGGACTTCTTTCTCGGATTTGGATACCTGCCACCGGATCGGGCCCTCATCGAAGGAGTCCACAAGCTACCGCCTGCTCACTTCCTCGTGCTCGACGACGAGGGCATCCGGCTCTCGCGCTATTGGCAGGTCGAAATGCACGCCTCGAATGCGGGCAGCATCGAGGAAAATCTCGAGGAACTCGACGTAGTGTTGCGCCGAGCGGTCGCGAAACGGCTCAAGAGCGACGTGCCACTCGGATGCTTCTTGAGCGGCGGAATCGATTCGGGACTCGTGACGGCGCTTGCCGCGCAGTCTTCGGACCAACCGATCAACACCTTCTCGGTCGGTTTCACCGGCGCGTGTCCTGAGGATGACGAACGGCCGCTGGCTCGAATCGTTGCCGAGCGCTTCGGGACGCGGCACGAAGAACTCGAGGTCGCGCCGGCGAGCTACGATCTTCTCCCCGAGATCACTCGACACATCGGCGAGCCCTTCGCCGACATCGGCGTGCTGCCGATGTATCAAATCTCGAAAGCGGCGCAACAGCACATCACCGTGGCGCTCTCTGGTGACGGTGGCGACGAATCGTTCGTGGGCTATCCCAACATCACCAGCGCACTCGCTGCTGAGAAGATCCGCTCTCGATTGCCCCAGACCATCACCCAGGCGCTCGAGACGGTTGCCGGCATCCCAGTGCTCGGCCGCGCGGTGCCCCGCGCCGCCCAGGCCCATCGATTTCTGCGGCAATACGTCAATGGCGGTGTCGTCGGGCAATTCGACGCGAGCAACTCCTGGAGCGAAGCGTGGCGGTCGCGGCTCTACACGCCCCAGCAGGCGTCCAGGCGGGGCGATTCGCGCGCGGCAGATTTGATCGCCGCGATCACCGACCGCCAGCCGCACCTACGCTGGCCCGACCAGGGTGTCATCGTCGATCTTCATCTCCGACTCGGCGGTGGGTATCTCACCAAGATCGACATCGCCAGCAACATGGTTTCGCTCGAGGTGCGATCACCGTTCGTGGACCACGAAATCGTGGAATTTGCAGCCGAGCTCGCCCTGGAGCGAAAGCTGCTGAATGGTAAACAGAAGGGGCTCTTGCGGGAATACGCGAAGCGCCTGCTACCCGAAGAAATCGTCAGCCAGCCAAAGCGAGGCTTTGCGCCCGGGCTGGACGATTGGCTGCGGGGATCGTGGTCACAGCTGGTTCGGGGCCTCGAGGAGCGGTCTGTATTCGTGGAGCGCGGGTTCTTCGACGGAGCTGTCGTTCGAAGAGTGACCGAGGATCACCTTTCGGGTCGCCAGATCCACGGCCAGCGGATCTGGAATTTGATCTGTCTCGAGAGCTGGGCGCAGCTGTTCCTCTCATGATGCGACGCTCATTTTTTAGATCTCGAGGGTTGAATTAGTCGATGTCTCTTCTTCTCGCATTCATCGAATGGAATCGACGTCAATGCTATGCGCTCGTCCGTCGTTTCCCCCGATTCTTCAGAAAGAAAACGTACACGGATGAGCTGATGAGGCGGATTCAAGCAACTCTCGATCAGGGCGCGAAGAGTGTCCTTGAAGTAGGAGGCATCGATCGGCCGCTTCTCGAAAAGGGAACTGGGTTTGAATACGTTGGCTTGGACATAGAGGAAAAGAGTGAGTGCTACGCGATTTACGATCGATTTCTCGTCCAGTCGGTCGAAAATCCGATCGACGGTGCCTTTGATGCAGTCATTTCAATCACAGTTTTCGAACATGTACCCGATAACCGAGCTGCACTCACGAGCATGTTCGATGCGTTGAAGCCAGGCGGCGTAATGCACCACTACATTCCAGGGAAAGGCCATCCCTACGCGCTCATTCTTCGCCTTGTGGGGCCGACTTGGCAGAAGAAGTTGATTGCGATTACCCGTGCTAAATCGAAGGAGGCGACAGGGTACCCGGCCTTTTTTGATTACTGCACAGCGAAAGGAATGGTCAAACTTTTCCGAGAGGCCGGTTTCGAAGACACGGATATCGACATCCACTATGGAGCGAATGACTACTTCTCGTTCTCCATTGCTGCCTTTGTGCTGGTCACGGTATTCGAGAATATCTGTCGATCCCTCAGGCTGACGTATTTCGCCTCGGGTTACGTGATCAGTGCTCGCAAGCCCCCGGTCGCAGGCAGGCCACCCGGAGGCGAGCGGTTGATTCGGCGCGATTCGCGATTGGCTGGTGTAGAGTGATGATCGACAGAATCGGCTGTTTTTGTTTCAGGCTAGATCCGTCGCGATTCTGGCGAAGGAATGACTTCTCGAGTCGAGCGAAAGCTTCGCCGAACGATAGAATCCAAAGGCCGCCCCGGAATTGTGGGCGATCTGCTGAGTGGGGATCCTGGTACTCGAACGGATAGGATCGGCATCGGCCATGGCAAGGGAATTCGCAATCATCGGGACGGTTATCGCGGGACTGATCCTCGCGATTCCGGTTCTACTTCACCCGATCGGTCCGAGTCTGCTTGTATTCGCCATCTCGCCCATCGACCCCATCTTTGGCGCCATTGCGGGAATGTGGGGCAATTACATCACGGGGATTCCCATAGCGCTCGTGCTGCTCAAGACGAGCCCCGCGCAATGGGTTCGGGTGTTCTTCGGGTCGCGGGTTCAAGTCGCACTCTTCCTTTTCATCGCCGTCACCGCGATTTCTTATCTGATTGGCTACTCGGCCGGCGTCGAGGGTGTCCTTCTCAATTATCTTCAACGAGTAACGGGATTTCTCCTCGTAGGTGTCGTCGCCACCGGCCTTCGCCACGAACGGTATCTGGATTTCTGTATGAAGATCCTCGTGGTCGGCAGCGTGGGCTTCGTGCTGCTTTCGATCGCAGAGTTCTATTTCGGAATTCAGTTGCTACCGGCACAGAGCGAGTGGGGGGCCGAGGGCTTGATGGGCCAGGAATACTCGGAAAATGTCAATCTGTCGCGACTCCGCGGGGTCGGGGATAGCCTCACGATCAATCGTTTTGCCCTGCAGCTGCTGGTTCCGATCGGGATGACGATGGCATGGCTGTCTCCGCGCGTACGTCGTGGGCTCGGAGTCGTTCCTCTGGGCTGCCTGATCGTGCTCCTGACGGCGCTCTTCGGCACAATGTCTCGCGGCGGTCTCGTTTCGCTGGTCGTTGGCGCCGCCATCGTGATGGTCGCCGCGTATCGCCTACGGCCCGCATCGATCATCGCCGTACTCACCCTCGCGGTCGTGCTGGGCACAGGCGCCGCGTATACCCTCGACCGATTCGGCGTCGGCGAAGAGATGGAAAGCCGACTGACAAGTTCTGAGCTGAACGAAGGATCGAGGCTTCGGAAGGCGTCATGGTTGCATGGGCTGCGCCTTTTTGCAGACTCGCCGGTCTGGGGTGTGGGCTTTGGCGTGTGGAGTACGGATCGCGTCCACCCCGGCATAACAGATCCGGATCCGCACAACGCCTATATTCGGATACTGGCTTTTTACGGGCTTCTCGGGGGGGGGGTCTTCGTCTACCTGATCTACTCGCTCTACTCCGTTCTTCTCAAATCCGCCAAGGACCTGGGGGAGAAATTCGAGTTCTGGCGTCCATACTACGTTGCGGCGCTGACGGCCTTTCTCACGATGAATCTCTTCAATTCGTATCTTTTCGATCGCTATTTTTTTATAGTCGCGGGTTTCGCAGCCGCCCTGGAGCACGCGCGCCGAGACGCCGCTCTTCAGGGTCCAGCGGAGGGTCGCGTTGCTCGCGACGAACGCGCTGAAGACGCCTTTGGCGTGGCCCGACTCTAATGAACAGCAGTCTGCAATCCAGTTCCTCCTAGAAGGCGCACCGGAAAAATGAGCGCAAATGCTGCGATGACCGGCATTCCGGTATTTCTGACAGGCTATCCAAAGTCTGGGACGACTCTCCTGCTTTCCCTATTGGACGGACACCCTGCGCTGAATGTTTTTCCGCGGGAGACCCTATTCTTCACTCGAGCCCTTCCCGAACTTCAGGCTGATCGCGATCGAGGACTGGACCGCTTTGTCGAGCGTATCTTCAAAGAGGTGCTATTCGGAATGGGAGATGTTCTAGAAGACCATATTGGTGCCGATCGATACGCCGCGGAGTTACGCAGAAAGTGGGCATCCGCTGATTTCGACATTCGGCGATTCCTGGACATTGCGGTCGAAACCTATGGCGGTCTGATCGGTCGATCGAATCGACATTTTTGGGTCGAGAAGACTCCCCTTACAGAACTCTTCGTTCCGATCCTCCATGGCTGGTATCCACAGGCACGAACAATCCACTGCATTCGAGATCCGCGAGCCAACTACTCAGCTCTTCTCGCCTGGAACGAGCGCGAAGGGCGTTCGACGAGCGTGCCCCGGTTCGTATCCCACTGGAGCTCATCCTGTAGAGCGGTAGAGCGCAACCAGACGATCCTCCCTCAGCTCGTGTTGAGATATGAGGATCTCGTTACCGGCACGCGATCTTCGATGGAACGCGTATGCGACTTTCTAGGCATCGAATTCGACGAATCGCTACTGCAGCCGACTCTCGAGGGCAGGCCGTTTCGGGGTAACTCGATGTTTCGGAAAGAGCTTTCCGGCGTGAGTCGGGCCTCTCTCGATCACTGGCGCTCGTTCCTCACAGAGGATCAAATCTCAGAAATCGAACGGCTGACGCGCAGAGAGCGCGCTCAGATGAACTACGAGCCGCTCAAGGGTGAGCGAGCAGGCATCGCGCCCTACCGATTGCTCCGCTTATTGCTCGCACTCGAGCTTTACCAGGTCTACGATCGACTTCCCGAGCCTTGGAGGCTCGCCTATCGTAAGCTACGTGCTCGAGTATTCGGCGTGGGTTCTTTCTGAGCGCCGACAGAGTATGTCTGCCCCCCATACCTACACGCTTTAGCGGCGGGGGCTGAGTGTCGGATCATCGTCATCAAAATCAGCAAGGCCCCGAGGGGGCTGGCGGAGGAGGGCTTCCGAACGCCCTCCTGGGTGGCGCGGGTACCCTTATGGCGATTCGAGTCGCCTCGATGGGGCTGGCATTCGCGCTCCATATCTTTCTTGCTCGCGTTCTTGGTGCATCGGAATACGGACATTATTCCTACGCGGTCGCATGGGTCGCTTTTCTCCAGGTGATCGCGGCGTTCGGTTTGCCCGACGCAACGATTCGCTTCACATCTGCCTACCGTGCAGAATCGCGCTGGGGTCTGTTGCGCGGCTTTTTGCGCGACAGCACGACTCTCCTCGTGATCACCAGTTCGATCGTCGCTGCCGCTTTTGCCTTCGTGATCTGGCTCAAGCAATCCCAACTTGGCACGACCTCCAGCAATGTTCTGTACGTGGCAGCAATCGCAACCCCCCCCGTGGCACTCGCTGCAGTCTGGGCCGCACGGCTGCGCGGATTGAAGCGCATCGCTGAGTCTGCTCTCCCGATGGACATCATTCATCCGATCGTATTCGCGACGTTCTTCGTCGTGGCTGGAACGATATTCTCGGACTCTCCAACGGGTGCAGATGCGATGCTCGCACACGCCTTGGGTGCGCTCTCCGCGTTTCTCCTGGCAGCTTATTTCTTTCATCGGGCTTTTCCGGCAGGCGCGCGCTCCGCGCGTATCCAGCGAGACCGGCGCAGCTGGCTCGGAGTTTCCACTCCATTGATGGCGATGTCACTTCTCGTCATGGCACGGGCTCGCTCAACGACGCTTCTTGTTGGCCTCTCCATGACTTCCGATCAGGTGGGATACTTTGCTTCCGCAAATCAAGTCTCCTTACTGACCAGCTTTGGCGCAATGGCCATCGCAATCTGGGCAGCGCCCTTCATCTCGGAAATGCACACGAAGCGCGACATGCCAGGGCTGCAGCGTCTGATGAGGCTTGCAACACGCAGCGGCGCTTTGTTGATGCTTCCGATGGCAGTGGTATTCATCGTCTTTGGACGCGAGGTCTTGTCGGCGTTTGGGAATGAGTTTCAAGCGGGCTATCAAGCCCTCGTGATCCTGACGCTTGGGCAGGTCGTGAACGCGGTGACGGGCCCCGTTGGATTTCTCATGATCATGACGGGGAACCAGAACGTCGCGACTCGTATCGAGATTGTGTGCACCGCCTTGCAAGTGGGGCTCGTGGTCACCCTATTGCCAGCATGGGGCATCGAGGGGGCGGCGTTCGGAACGGCGGTGGCCACGGTCGTTCGTAATCTCTTGATGTTTGTGTTCGCATGGAGAATAACAGGGATCCGCTCATCGATCGTTTGAGTTCGCCTCGGTTCCCCGCTCGAAGATTACTGTATGGAACAAAGAAACAATTTTCTTGTTTAGAGTGGAAAGGAAGCATCGGGATGGGAAAAACGCGGGCGCTAGCATGTCGCGCTGTGGCACGTTCGAATTGCCTCTACGCATACGATGCAGAGAATTTGCAGAGATGCTCAACTTCGAGCACGCAACGCACGTGAAGACTCTGGTTTCATTCAAGCAATGCCTGCGGAGTCAATGCGCTGCGATCGCAATCTACGCGACGACAATCTGGGCCCTGTGCTTGCCGCTTTCACAGGTCGCGGTTTCGCAGGGCGAATCCATCAGAGTAGATCGATCGACGCTCTTTTTCGCCTCGTTCGATGCGGGCGCCAATCCAGAACACGCTCCCAATGTCTATCTCGTCGAGGGGTCGGTACAGCTGGTTCACGACGGAAGGAGGAGAGGGGGAGTCAGGGCTCCGGAGGGCTCGTATCTGAGCTTGCCTGGGGGTGCTACAGGCCTCACGGCGCACCAAGGGACGATCGAGTGCTGGATTTTGACGCGATGGCCCGAGCGGGAGAACCGCGAGCGCTCCGTTTTGGAGCTCGATTTTGGAGAGCATCGTCTCGTCAAGCTCAAGCGTGATGCGCGAGGGCGTTTCGGTTTTGCGATCACTCGGCCAGACGGCGCGGGCAGCCGAAATGTGATCCATCTGCGATCCGAACCGGGTGCGCTTCGCCCGGGTCAATGGCACCACGTAACGCTTTCCTGGACAGGAAAGCAATCAGAGTTTTGGGTCGACGGAAAACGCATCGCCATCGAACGAGATACCATTTTTCCTTTCCGGAACCGGGGTAACCTACGAATCAGCGGATCGGATTTCGACATCGACGAAATCCGACTTTCGAACATCGATCGCAACCGCTCAATTTCTCCCGACGCTACCCGTGAGCACCTCACGAGGCCAATTTCACCGGTCAGGGAGCAACGCTGGATGTTCGTCGAGGCCCTCGACGGGGACCGGCTTCAGGGGCCGCAGAGCCTTCCGCACGAGGCGCTGTCCTGGCAGCCCAAAGCGCTCCTTGCGGACTTCGATCCGGCGGGCGGTTGGCCCACCAGTCGCGCTTCAACGATCAGCCTGAGCGTCGTACCCGGCTTTGGTGCGAGAGGGGCATTTCTGATCACCGCTGGAAAGGACCTGCCACAGGTTGACATCAAGATGACTGAGATTGTGGGGCCGGCCGGGCAGGCCGTCACGCTCGTGACCAAGCTCACGCGAGTTGTGCGAACCCTGGAGCGCAGCTTCTGGAAGGCGCCACCGAATGAACTCGAACAAGTCGCTCGATTCCTGACTCCTTGGGCTCCCCGTGATTTTGCGGCCGGAGAATTCTCGGAGGTGTGGCTGATCGTCGAAGCACCAGCCAACCTGCTACCGGGCTCCTATCGGGGAGAGATTCAACTTTCCTCGGGTGCCGAACAGATACTCGCGATTCCCGTTGAGTTGACTCTGCGACGATATGTGCTCGACACGGGTGGCCCCAAGGCGCTGGGCATCTATTACTTTCTCGAAGACAAACTCTTCGACGAGGACCAGGTACTTCGAGAGCTCACGGACCTCCGAGAGCACGGCATCCGCCACCTTCTCACAGATCTCGAGCTTCGACATTCGCCCGCGGATGCGGGCTATCGAGCCAATCTCGACATGGCGCGGCGAGGCCTCGCGCTCATTCATCGTGCAGGATTTCGTGATCTGGTGGTGATTCAGAACGGTCTCGTTCGCGTTGCGAAGGCGCGGGCTCGAGAGTCCGGTGGCGCGATCGAAGAAGACAAAGTCTTCGGGCGCGTGGCCGACCGAACGATGGCCGATCTCTCGAAGCTCGCCGCAGAATTTCCCGATCTCGATATCTACCAGACCTACATGGACGAGGTCTTTGCGAGCGAGGGTGCTCTCGACACCTACATCGGAATTGCGACCCATATCAGGCGGACTTCCCAGATACCGCTTTTCATCACACTAAACACCCGTGAGGAGAAGAGCGAAGCACTCCGAAAGCGCCTCGATCCATTTGTGGACTTCCGTGGTTTGCACGGGTACTCGGTCGAATGGTGGATGGAGCGCGGCCATCACCTCGCTGAAATGGAGCGAGAGCTCGCCGCGAGCGGAGACCGCGCACTCTTCTATCACAACGCCCGGGCTCCCTACTTCACGGCCCAGCGATCGCGTATCGTCAACGGCCTCCTGCTCTGGGCGTGGCCATTTGAGTCTCACGCCCCGTGGATCTATCAGCAATACGCGGGCAATCCCTTTGACGATCGCGACGGGAACCGTCACGACTTCGGGATGGCCTTCCCGGGGTCGGGTGGGGAGCTGGTCAGCACGAGGCTATGGGAGGCGACACTCGAGGGCTGGTTCGACTTGCAACATCTCCAGACGCTGGAGAGGCTGGCAAAGGAGAGCGCGCACACCAGATCGGAAGCAGCAAGTCGCGCGCGGTCCTTGTTGGAGTCAACCCGAAACCTGATTCGCGAGGCGACTCCAGCGACGCTGCTCACCCCCACTGGCACAACGAAGAATGCCTCGGGAGGCCTGTTCATTCCCAGACCTGCCTCACAGCGATCACCCGAAGAAGCGCCGCTGCTCACTGCGCTCGAGCGCGAATTGGGCCCTCGAGGATTGGACGAGCTACGGGCGAAACTAGCATCACTCATCGAGGAGCTAAGTCGCCCCCTCTAGTACAAATCGAAGCACTTTCGCTAGGATTTGATGTTCGTCAAGCGTAACTGTAGAGGGCAATGTGAACTCGCCAGCTGTGCCTACCATCGGCTCCCTCGATATCACGCTTCTGACCAATAACTACCCATACGCAGGGAGGCCCAACGTCGGGACCTTCGTCGCGGCCCTCGCGGAAGCCTGGGTACGGAATGGAGAATCGGTCGACGTAATCGCGCCGCTTCCTCTGCTGAGTCAAAAATCTTTCTCTTGGCATCAGCCCGTTTTGCGCGAGAAGAATCGGCCAACGGTTGCCCACCCGATCTATATGTCGTACTCGAACTTCCGTGTCGGGCGGATCTCCACGCAGGCGTGGACTACCCACAGCTTCGACCGAGCGGTACAGCGAGGCGCGCGGACGCTCGCGATCAATCCACACGTCGTCTACTCCCACTTCTTGTTCCCGGCGGGTTGGTCGGGCTTGCGCCTCGCTCGACGGATTCGCTGTCCTGCGGTCGTCGCCCTCGGCGAGTCAGGATTCGAGTTCGCCGAGAAGATGCAGGGTCGAGCCCATGTCGCAGAAACGCTTCGCGGCTTCGACGGTATCCTCTCCGTGTCTCAGGAGAATGCCGAGATCGCTATTGGCCGCTACGGCGTCGACCCCTCTCGTATCGAGATCGTTCCCAATGCGGTCGATACGGAGCTCTTCCAGCCCCATTCCCGCACTGCGATGCGTCAGAAACTCGGACTACCAGAAGACGCCATCATCCTGTCGTTTGCTGGACATTTCATCGAGCGAAAGGGAGTGCTTCGCGTCGTCGAAGCGATGAATCGAGTGGAAGGCCTCTACGGGATATTCCTCGGAGAAGGCCCGCAGCGGCCGGTGGGGCCGAAGGTCCTGCACGCCGGGCGAGTCGCACATTCGGATGTTCCAGATTGGCTATCGGCCTCGGATATTTTTGTCATGCCGACCCTCGCAGAGGGCTCTCCCAACGCAGTCATCGAAGCAATGGCATGCGGTCTACCGATTGTCACATCAGATATTGCTTCTGTGAGGGAAACCGTCGACAAGTCGGCGGGAATCTTCGTCGACCCGATGGATGTTGACGCCATTGCCGCTGCGCTCGAAGGGTTGATGAGGGACGAAGCCCTGCGCCTGCGACTGGCGGAGAGGGCGCTGGAGTGCGGGCGCCACACGAACCTTGCGGCTCGCGCGCGTCGCATCCGAGACTGGTTGGAAGCACTCGTCCGATCTCAGTCTCGATAGAAGCCGTTGTCAGCGAGTGCGTGCTTATGCCGCTCAATTTGATCGGCGTCGTAGCGTTCGCGCACACGGCACGCAGGATTTCCGGCCACGATCGAGTAGGGCGTGACGTCTTTCGTGACCACCGATCCGGCAGCAACGACACTCCCCTCGCCGATTCGGACACCTTGAAGAATGATTGCGCCGTGACCGATCCAGACATCATCCTCCACGACAGTTTCCACGAAGTGCGGCCCGCCCGAGTATCGCATGGGGTAGCCGATCACGTCTAGCGGATGATCGCGACCCACGAATGCAACGTAAGATGCGATGAGGCAGTAGTCTCCGATGGTGATACGACCCGCCAGATGGCTATGTCGCCCGATATACACGTGATCTCCGATTGCAACGTGGTTCGGAAACACGAACAGGCTGTCACCGCACGAAAAATTCTTTCCGAGACTCAGGAACTGATACCGATTCAACTTCACCCGAAACCAGGTGCGAGTGCGAGTGAGTGTGGTGTGCAAGTGCACGGACCAGGAGTAGTCACGGGGATGGCTCGGCTCGGTCACATTAGTCATTCACGTTCCCTCGTTCGCAACATCCGTCTGCGCTCTCGCCGTCGATCGCCGCGTCGATTACCTGCCGCTGGGCCTCCGGCGAGTAGCGGCGCCGAACCAGCTCTCGGCAAGCGCGACTCACGGCGGGGGCCGCAAACGGCGTCTGCGTCCACTTGCGGATTGTTTTCGTGAGATCGGCGCGGTCGTCATCGCGGTAGAAGTCTCCGGTTTCGTCGGGAAGGATCGCCTCCGCCTCGGGGAGCTGCTGCTCGCGATTCGAGTGTGAGATCACCGGGATACCGTGGAGCATGCTGTGAATTGCGGTGAGCCCGATGTCTCCCGGCGAGACCGTCACATTTGAAATGCTGAAGTACTCCGCGAGGCGGTTTTCGTCGTAGCAGGCGCCAACGAACTTTACGCCGAGTCCCAGCGCCCGCGCCTGCTCCTCCAGGCGCCCGCGCTCCGGTCCGTCGCCGATGAGCAGGACGTTGACCGGATGGCCGTCGGCGCCGAGCTGGGAGACCGCGTCCAGCAGGAGATCGAGGCGGCGCAGTGCTCCGAGGCGCGAGGAGCAGCAGACCACCGGTCTCTCCTCGGGGCTCTCTGGAAACAGCGCCCTTCGCAGCTCTCTGCGGCGCTCGTCCGGCGCTACCACGACCGCGTCCTCCGCGGGAACCGCCGCGATACTGTTGTAGACCACGTAGAGATCCCGCGCGGAGAACCCCTCGTCGATTCCGACCTGTCTTGCCCCGTTGCCGTAAAGCAGCAGGCCGTCGGCGAGGCGGTAGAAGTTCTTGCGGATGCCCCGCACCAGCCCGCGGTCCCTACCCCGCCAGCCGTGGGTCCAGAAGAGGACGCGTTTGCCGCACAGCCGGGCGATCAAGGCCGACAGCCAGGTCGAGGGCCACTTCCAGTCGCCCAGATAGATGATGGTGTCGAGGTTCCGGTCCAGTGCGAGCGCGATCAGGCCAGTCTGCCACACCAGGTGGTTCCGGACGGTGAAACAGCGGCATTCGCGGAAGCGGGTCGCATCCTCCGGTGTCCAGACCGTCACGCCCGGCATCACGGCGTTCTTCGTATCGGCGCACAGAAGAAAGTGATGCTTCGATTTCTCCAGCAGCTCTTCCAGCACGGACCGCCGGTAGTGGGCGAAGAAGTGGTAGACGAGTGCAACATTGCTGCGAGCCACCGGATCACCCTTTGCGGTCGCTCGAGAACGCGCAGTGGGGCCGCGTAGCTGGCGCCGCTCGTAGTCTGAGGGTGCACCATTGCAGTTCCCGATACCACCGCGCTGAGCGTTTTCCGCTGCCGACGCGCCTACTCTCCGCTCGAGGGGAGAGGTCCTGCGGCGATGGGTGATCGAGGGGGGCGAGCGCGGGGCGTGGCGCCTTTCGCTGGTACACTCCCGGCCATCTCGAGGAAGACCGTGAAATGACTCGATGGCCCTGACCGAATCGACTCTCATCGAAGCTTCGGACGCTCGCAGCGTTCGGCCGGTCGATCTCGGCGGAAGCCGAATTGCAACGGGTTCGCTCCTTTTCCACACCTTGCGCCACCTGCCAACTCGGCAGCTAGCTGCGTTACTCGCCAGGCAGATTCGAGGCGCCACCGAAAACACCGGCTCGTTCTTCCAGCGTGCCGTGCCCGCAGCACCCGTTTCTCGCTTGGAGCCCCGCAGCGAATTTCTCTCGCCCGGCTCCCAGGTCAATGCGATCGGCGACCTCCTCAGCGGGAACTTCTGTTTTCTCGACCGAACGGAAGCGCTGGGTTGGCCGCCACAGTGGCGGATCGGAAGAGCGGGGCGATTGTGGGAATACAATCTCCACTATTTCGAATACCTCTGGGCGCTCGAATTCGACTCCGCGAAGGCAGTGGTTTGCGACTGGATCGCCAACCACCCGCTCGAACGCCGGGCGCGGGGCTGGGAGCCGTATCCGACTTCGCTTCGTCTGATGAACTGGTGTGCGGTGTTCTTTGCGCACCACGCGGAGCGGACCGCCGCGGATCAGGCATTTCGGGGCGAGTTGTGGGGTTCGATCTACCTCCAGGCCGAGTGGCTGCTCCGGCATGTCGAGACCCATCTGATGGGCAATCACCTGCTCGAAAACGCGGTTGCGCTGGCGTTCTGTGGGAGTTGCTTCGATGGTGCTGCCGCGGAGCGCTGGAAGAGGGCGGGGATGGACCTGCTGGCGGAGCAGCTTCCAGAACAGATTCTCGCCGATGGCTGCCACTTCGAGCAGTCGCCAATGTATCACCTGCGCGCCGCCTACGTGCTGACGTGCCTGCTCAATACCGGTGATGCCGAGCTTATCGAGCAGGTGCGTGAGCCTCTCGAGCGAATGATGAGCGCTTCGCTTCGGCTGTGTCATCCCGATGGCCGGATTGCGTTGTTGGGAGACAGCGCCTTTTCGGTCTACAACCAACCATCCGAGCTACGGGATTGGTGGATCCGCGTCGCGGGCCGTTCGCGTATCGACGAGCGTGCCGATCCCGGAGCCTTCGCGTTGCCCGATTCTGGTTATTACGGTGCCCGGCACCCGAGCGGTCACTACTTGATCTGCGACGCTGGCCCGATGGGGCCCGATACTCAAATGGGGCACGCCCACGGAGATCTCTTCTCCTTCGAACTTTCTCTCCGCGGGTATCGGGTCATCTGCGATTCTGGAGTGCACGGCTACGACGGCGATCCCTACCGAGCTTACTGCCGCTCGACCCGGGCCCACAATACGATCGAAATCGATGGCGAGGATCAATGCGAATTCTGGGCGACCTTTCGGGTCGCGCGCCGCGCTCGGCCGCGGGAGGTTCGCTGGGAACCGACCGAGGACGGATTTCGCCTCAGCGGATGGCACGATGGCTACGAGCGGCTCCCCGGCAAGCCTCGCCATGACCGCCAGTTCAACTGGCACGAGCGTGGCGCCCTGGTCGTCAAGGATCGGGTTTCGAGCGCGAGATCGGTATCCGTGGCCTCCCGTCTGCACCTGCATCCCGATTGCAAAATCGTGGATCTCGAGTCCCGGTTTGCGCGAATCCGCGCCCCGGGAGGGGACTTCTATGTCGCCTTTGCGGGGCGCGGTAGACTGGAAGTCGAAAAATCGGCGTACTGCCCGGAGTTTGGTATTGCAATCGAGAACCAGGCGCTCGTCTTCAGTTCCGTTGGGATCGATGTCGAGATGGGGTTTTGCATCAGTGATGAATCGCTAGACGATGCGCGTTCTCTTTCTGACTCACTATTTCCATCCTGAAGGCAATGCGCCCGGAACCCGCGTCTACGAATTGTGTAGGCGCTGGGTGGCGATGGGTCACGATGTTACGGTGATCACCGGGGTTCCCAACGTTCCCAATGGCGTGGCCTATGAGGGCTACGAGAACAGATGGCTCCAGAGGGAGTGCATCGACGGCATCGAAACCATCCGGGTCTGGACTTACCTCGCCCCAAATCGGGGAACGACGCGTCGGATCTTGAATTACCTCACCCTGATGTTCTCGGCGACGCTCTCTGCCTTGTTCGTCCGCAAGCCGGATCTCGTGATTGCCACCTCACCCCAGTTCTTCTGCGGCTGGGCGGGAGTTTGGGTGAGCCGACTGAGGCGGATCCCATTCATCCTCGAGGTTCGCGATCTGTGGCCCGAATCCATCGTCGCGGTGGGGGCGATGCGGGCGGGGCGCCGGCTGCGTCTTCTCGAGTGGCTCGAAAGGCGGATGTACGCCGCTGCGACTCGCATCGTCACCGTCGGCGAAGGCTATAGAGATCAGTTGGTCGATCGGGGGGTGGCGACAGCGCGCATTGACATCGTCCCCAACGGAGTCGATCGGGGTCTTTTTGCGGGCCGCGAGAGCGGGTCCGCGCTGAGGGGAAAATTCGACCTCGGCGACGCGTTCGTCTGTTCCTACATCGGCACGATCGGTATGGGGAGCGGTCTCGAGGTCGTGCTGCGAGCGGCGCGGCTGCTTCGGGACGAGGGCCGCGAAGACATCGTCTTCGTGCTGGTTGGCGATGGTGCCGTCCGCGAAGCGTTGGAGCGAACGGTCGTGAAGGAAGGACTGAAGCGGGTCGTTTTTGCCGGCCGACAGGACAAGCGGGTGGTGCCCGATTTTCTGGCGATGGCGGATGCGTGTCTGGTGCACCTCATCCGTAGAGATTTGTTTCGTTCGGTGCTGCCGTCCAAGATTTTCGAAGCGGCCGCGATGAAGAAACCCATCATCCTCGGTGTCGAGGGAAGCGCGGCGCAGATCGTACGTGACGCCAACGCGGGGATCTGTATCGAGCCTGAAAATGAGGGGGAACTCGTGGAGGCCGTGAAACGGTTGGTTGAGGATCGCGACATGGCAAACCGCATGGGCCAAGCCGGATTCGAGTCCATCGCCGCAGTTCATGATTACGATAGGCTTGCCGAGAAGTACGCAGAGATCATCGAGCGAGTCGCCACGACGGAGAATTCGAGGTTGCGCGGATGAAGATCATCAACATTGTCGGCGCTCGCCCCAACCTCATGAAGATCGCTCCTCTGATGAATGCGTATGCGAAGTGCGACGCGATCGAGCCGCTGTTGGTCCACACCGGCCAGCATTACGACGAAAACATGAGTGATCTGTTCTTTCGCCAGCTCGGGATCCCCGAGCCGGATCTCAATCTCGAGGTTGGTAGCGCGTCTCACGCGGTTCAGACCGCCGAGATCATGAAGGCCTTCGAGCCGGTGGTGCTGGAACACGAACCCGATGCGGTTCTCGTCGTGGGAGATGTCAACAGCACGATTGCCTGCGGCACGGTCGCGGTCAAGCTGGGCGTCAAGCTCATTCACGTCGAAGCCGGATTGCGCAGCTTCGATCGCACGATGCCCGAAGAGATCAACCGGCTGATCACGGATGCGATCAGCGATCTGCTCTTTTGTACGGAGCAGAGCGGGGTCGATAATCTGCGGCGGGAGGGCGTGCCCGAAGAAAAGATCCACTTCGTCGGTAACGTGATGATCGATACGCTGCTGCAGCATCGCGTCAAGGCCGACCAATCGACGATCCTCGAAACCCTCGCGCTAACCAACGGGGGCTACGCGGTTGTTACCCTGCACCGGCCCGCAAACGTCGACAACCGTGAGAACCTCGAGGGGCTGATCGAAGCGTTGGAGCAGATCCAAAACGATCTGACCGTCGTATTCCCCGCGCATCCCCGAACCCGAGCCAAATTCGAAGCATTCGGGATGGGTGCCCGATTGGCTGCCATGCCCAACCTTCGAATACTGGATCCGATCGGATACCTCGATTTTCTCAAATTGATCGCTTCCGCGAGGCTCGTCCTGACGGATTCCGGCGGCATCCAGGAAGAGACCACGATCTTGAAGGTGCCTTGCCTCACGCTTCGCGAGAACACGGAGCGCCCGATCACCCTGGAGATTGGTAGCAACCGGCTGGTGGGCAGCGATCCGTCGAAGATCATCGCCGCCTATCGGAAGGTCGTGACTGGATGTGCTGCGGATTCGGAGATCCCGCCGCTTTGGGATGGCCGCGCCGCAGAGCGGATCGTCGAAGTCTTGCAGCGGGAACTCAGCTGAAGATGATCTCGCGCCCGCTGCGGGCCGATTCCAGGATCGCGAAGGTCGTACGGGATACGCCCAGAAGATCGTCGAGGCAAAACGGCGAGTGCTCTCCGCGTTTCGCCGCTGCCAGGATTTCCGCGACGGCCGCCACCTGACCCTTGTCCTGATTGACGGTCTTGAGGCCTTTTTGGCCGCTGATCGAGGTAGCGCGGAAATTGTTACATCGCGCGGTACGTCCGTCGCTCGAAACTTCGAAGCGCTCCTTCGAAAGCTCGCCGCTCGCGTTTGCGAGATACTCGATGGTTGCGCTCGACCCGTCCGCAAAACCGACTAGCGCAACGATGGAGTCGTCGATCTCGGGGTTGTCGCCGAGAGCGCGCGCGAATACCCGCGCGGGTGGGGCGCCCGCGAGAAACGCGCACAGATCCACGAAGTGGCACACTTCGCCAATCACGCGCCCACCTCCGACCGCGGGATCGGTGAGCCAGCTGCCGGCGGGCGTTGGCCCGGGCGCCACCGTGTAGTGGATGGTGAGAGGACCGCTGCGATCCTGGAAGGCGTCGCGGATCGCACGCGCGTGGCTGGAGAATCGCCGGTTGTAGCCGAGTGCGAGGAACCCACCAGTATCGCGGGCCGTTTCGATCAGCGACTCGACCTGCTCGACGTTCAGTCCTGCGGGTTTTTCGAGCCACACGGCCTTGCCGGAACGCAGAGCGCGCTCGGCGAGCGGTGCGTGGCTATCGTGTTGGGTCGCGATGAAGACCAGATCGACGGCATCATTTGAAAACGCGGTTTCTGGATCCGTGCTGCAACTCTCGTAGCCGAATTTTTCCGCCGTGCGTCTCGCCGACGGACCCGTCGCGGTGACGACCTGGACGGGGCGGACGCCGCTGACTTTTGCGACCGCGGGCAGCAGGACGCTCTTGGCGTAGTTTCCCGCCCCGATGAATGCGACGCCCAGGCTGTCGACGGATGCGCGCGGCTTCGGGGCAGCCACGGGAAGCGTTCGCTTCTGGCTGACATTGCCCGGATAGCGAAAGACGATCGCGAGTGCTCGCCGCTTGCCGCGCGCCAGTTCTTCGTAGGCCGATTCCGCCTCGTCGAAATCGACCGCCTGTGTATCGAGATGCCCCGGGTCGATGGAGCCCGATGCGATCAGCGCGAGGAACGACTGAAGGTTGCGGTTTTCGGTCCAGCGCACATGCGAGATCGGGTAGTCGAGGCCCAGTTCTTCGTAGCGGCGGTCGTAGCGTCCCGGTCCGTACGACATGCTCATGCGCAGTTCGAGCTCCTTGTCGTAGAAGCTCCTCCGGTCGAGATCCATCGCGGTGGCGCCCACCACGACGACGCGGCCCTTCAGTCGACACAGGTCGGCCGCGAGATCGATCGGCGCCGAGTCGCCGGATGCCGCGGCGACGATCGCGAAATCGGCCCCGTGCCCACCGGTAGCGGCGTTTCGCCAGCCGCTGTGATCGTCACTGGGTGCGGCTGTCCACTCGGCGCCTTGAGCGAGGGCCTGCTTGACGCGGGTCGAGTCCAAATCGATGCCGAGCACCCTGCAGCCGTTCGCGTGGAGCAGTTGCAGTGTAAGCTGGCCCACCAGTCCCAGCCCGATCAGCGCGGCGACTTCGCCGAGTGTCGGTCCGGCCACCCTCAATCCCTGCATTGCGATCGCGCCCAGGGTTGCGAAGGCGGCCTTCTCGAGTTCGACGCCGTCGGGCACGCGTGCTACGAGATTTTCGGGGACGCAGACGATTTCGGCGTGGTTCGCGTAACCGGCGCCCGCGCAGGCTACGCGATCGCCAACGGCAAAATTCGCGACGCCTTCTCCTACGCCCGCCACGACGCCCGCGCACGAATAACCGAGCGGTTGCGGAGCATCCAACCGCGTGGCCACGGCCCGAACCGTGGGCAGCGGGCCCTCCTGGGCGAGCTTTCGGCCCACCTGTTTGACGAGGTCCGGTCGGGAGCGGGCTTTGCCGACGAGCGATTTGCGCGCGAAGTCCATCGCCTGTTTCTCGGTGCCGGGTGAGACGACGGAGAAGTGGTTGTGGACCCGCACGAAGCCAGGCGCGAGAGCGGGGGCCGGAACTTCGGCGAGTTCGAGCTTTCCGGTTCGCGGGCTCTGGATGATCTGCTTCATGCCGGCTTCGTCTCGATGTGACCGATCCAACCTGGATGCGCGAGAAATACGTGCTCGCAGCGGATCTCGTTCAGCGGACGGCGTTGCACATCACAGCTCCGGGCGTTGACCTCGCAAACGACTACGTCCTCGGCCTTGCGAACACGCGTGATCCGCAGCCGCTGATCGGTCATCGGTTCGCAGATCTTGGGGATGTTCTGCTCGTCGAAACCCATCAGACGAAGGGCGACCAGGTCGAGCGCGATCGGGTCCGTGGCGGCGATCACCGATCCGAGCGGAACGTTCCCGGGCGCGAGCGGTCCGTCGCCCTCTCCCGCAACGATGCCATCCATCACGGTCAGCACCTTTCGGATCGGCTCGGAGGCCTCAAAATCCTCACCCTTCGCATCGCTGTAGTAGAGACAGCGATTCAGATCAACACACATCCGCCAGGTGGTGCGGTTTCCATGCCAGTTTCCGCTGCGGATGAAATCGCCTCCGCGGACCGCTGCTTCAATGCGCCGCGCCCACCGGATGAACTTCGCTCCCGCTTGCCTCTTGAGCAGTGCCCGACCGACCTCCGTGCCTTGGCTGCGGGCCGCGTCGAACCAACTCGATCCCGGGTACTCATCGCCCCCCTGGTCGACGGATCCGACGCAGTGGTGGGGTAGGAGGTTCTTGTCGCCGTTGATCCCGACGAGGTTCTTGAGCGCGAGGGTCACACCGGTTTTCTTGTGGGTCTTGAGCTTGGGGAGATTCACGACGAGGTCGGCGGATAGAACGGTTTCCGAGAGCAGGTACTCGTTTTTGCCATCGCGATGGTGCTCTGTGGTCGGGCCCGGATCATAGTCGGCGCCGCGAAAACGCTGGGAGTCGAGGCCGGACCCCTCGAATGCGCTGCTGCGACCCAGATCGATCATCCGATAGCCGCGCGGATCGCCTGGAAGTGGGTGGCGCTCGGTGATGACGGCGTCGCGATACGTCGCGGATTCGCGCCGGAGGTCGATGATCTCGAGTTCGCGTCCGAGTTTCTCTTCGTAGAAACGAACGAGAGCGTCGAGGCCTGCAATCTCGCGGATTTTCTCGAAGTCGCAGTCGTGTTGAGGTGCCTCGGCGATCGTTACGGACCCCTCGACGCCCGCGGCCAGGAACGCGTAGTCGACCACCGCGCGCAATACGGCGCCGTGGGTGATGACGGATTCGACGCTGGCATGGGCGGAGCGCGTGTCGGCTTTGGAGTTCCAGTGCCGGATGAAGTTCGGTTTGAGGACGATGCGGCTTCCGCGGGCAGTCAGGGCGCCGAGCGGATTCCAATCGACGCCTCCAAAATTCTCCGCGTCGAGTCCGAGACTCCAGAGGGCTGCCCGCACCGCCGCGTAGACGTGGTTGGACGGCTCGTCGGCGTCCACATCGCCGAGCAGGTCGGCCAGCTCCGGCCAGGCCTTTCCGGGGCCATAAGGCGGTGTCAACCCCGTGTAGTTCGGATCGGTTCGCGCGAGGCCCACGGGGACTGCGCTATTCGGGAACATAGGCCGGTAACAATGCCAGGATTCGGGGCGCGAGGTCGTACAAGCTCGCCTCTGCGGCGGCTTCATCTTGGCGCAGGATCGGCACCGTGAAGCGCACCAGTGAGCCATCGGTGCGGCTTCGAACGGCGCGGTCGAATCCGACGTAGAGGATCTTCTTCCAATCCTGCGAAACCACGCGCCCGCGGCTCTGGTACCAGTAGTAGGTGAGTTGGCGATCGTCGCCCCGCGCAATCACCAGGCGCCTCACGGTTGCGGGACTCTGGGGCAGGCCGGGTAAATCGAACTCCACCAGGCGATTGTCGATGATGTCCCAGCCTGATCCCGGCAGGCAGTGAGCGGGCGGGTGGATCGCGTTGACTCCGGTGCCGCCACCCTCTTCGCGAACCTGGCTGGCGTGGTAACCCAGATAGACTCCCACAATGCCGTTGAACTCCGGGTTCTTGAAGTTACAGAGGAGATAATCGGTCACGCCGAGATTGCGGACGGTCTCGTCATCGATCAGCTGGCGCTCTTGGCAGCTCCAGTCTTCCAGTTGGTCGGGGAAATCTTCAAAATTTTCTCGGTCCGGAAAGACCGGATCGGTCGCGAGATAGTGGTAGGTGTAGAAGTTGAGTCCCAGAAACGCCACTGCGACGCACAGCTTGATCATTGCTGCACCTGGCTGCGCGACCGCCGCCAGTCATGCGGCCAGAACATCGAAAGCAGCCACGCTTCGACGAGCAGCAACCCGAATGCCAGGCCGAAGGTAAAAACTCCTTCCGTCTGGTGGATCAGGCCGTGAGCCGCAGCGGAGCCGATGCGATGCGCGAGATAGCCGGTGAGGGCGACCCGGAACGCGTTGACGAAGATCGCGATGGGGATCGCCGAAGCCACGATGATGACCTGCTCCGTTCGGTTCTTCCGGAAGTAGTAGGCGAACAACACGGCCAGCATCCCGAGTGCCATCAGAGAGTGCAATCCCGCGCAGGCCTCCGCGACGAAGAGCTGGGTATCCACCAGATGGATGATGTTTCCCTCTCGCAGGGCCGGGATGTGCAGCAGGTGGAGCGTCTCGACGGCGAAATCCGCAGCGATCAGCTGGAGCGGAAACGCGACCACATTCACGAAGGATTGCGGGAGCGGCACCATGAAGAACAGGAAGAGCAGCGGGAACGCCAGGATCCGAAAGACATCGCGACCGAGCAGGAGAATTTGGAGGCCGATGAGCGTCAGCACGAAGGAGGCGCGCATCGCGGTCAATTCGACGCCGAGTCGGCCGATCATCAGAGCTAGGGATCCGAGCGCGAGAGGGATCAAGCCCCACCAGGAAGGTCGGATCTTCACGCGGCGGAGGTCGTGCCGGCGTCCCCACGCGAAGTAGAGCGCGAGCGGGCCGACGAGAAAGCCGTGGGAGTAATCGTCGACCATCCCCCAGTGCAGGAACATGTAGTAGAGGATCGGGCCGAAGATTCCCAACGCGAGGGCGCTGGTGCCCCCCGCGTAGAGGATCGACGTTCGGCGCTCACGTGCATCGCGCACGGAAATCCCAACCGCGTCCGTCGTCACTTCGGCCATCTTGGACTCGAACCCCCCGTCGAGTATTCCCGTCCGTCCAGCTGCGCGTTGGCCTTCGGCCAAAGCTTTTGCGTCGTCGCGCGGCCCCGCTGGGCCGCGCTCCTAGCTGCGCGTTGGCCTTCGGCCAAAGCTTTTGCGTCGTCGCGCGGCCCCGCTGGGCCG